>Ga0209986_10000061_pt1 | contig 90493 bp, 80 predicted proteins | sample BlataG_FD_183168 | JGI IMG/M metagenome (GOLD analysis project Ga0209986, IMG submission 183168) | Deep subsurface microbial communities from Black Sea to uncover new lineages of life (NeLLi) - Black_00105 metaG (SPAdes) (version 2) | ecosystem: Environmental > Aquatic > Marine > Oceanic >...
CATTTCTACGTGTTCAAGCCCCCGCGGCCGCTGGCGGAGATCGACGCGGAACTCAAGACGGTGACCGACAAGATCTTGGCGATGATCGGGGAGCTGTCGCAATGAGTTTTCCGCAATATCCGAAGTACAAGGATTCGGGGGTGGAGTGGCTGGGCGAGGTGCCGGAGCATTGGGTCGCAAGCCGAGTGCGGTGGGTTTGCAAGCGGTACGCAGGTGGAACGCCGGACAAAACCAAGACGGAATACTGGGATAACGGCACCATCCCTTGGCTGAACTCTGGAGCGGTAAATGATCGCCTGATTACGGAACCCTCTGCCCTCATTACCGAAGACGCGTTCGCCAATAGCAGTGCGAAGTGGATACCTCGCGGTTCGCTGTTGATGGCGCTCGCGGGACAAGGAAAGACCAAGGGCATGGTGGCCCAACTCGGGTTCCCAGCTACATGCAACCAGTCAATGGCTGCGTTGGTGCCGGGTTCGCAGGTCGATGGTCGGTATCTCTATTACTGGCTGGATTCAAACTATCAGAACATACGAAACATGGCGGGGGGAGACTTGCGCGACGGGTTGAATCTCGAACTAATCGGCGACATCGCCTGCCCGTTACCTACAATTCCCGAGCAAACCGCCATCGCCGCCTTCCTCGACCGCTAGACCGCCAAGATCGACGCCCTGATCGCCGAGCAGCAGCGGCTCATCGAACTGCTTCAGGAGAAACGGCAGGCCGTCATCTCCCACGCGGTCACGAAGGGGCTGAATCCCGATGTGCCGATGAAGGACTCCGGCATCGAGTGGCTCGGCGAGGTTCCGGAGCATTGGGAGGTTAAGAGGCTCAAACATGTTTCCCCGAACATGACCGTTGGTATCGTCGTAAACCCCAGCACGTACGTGGCGAACTACGGACTGCCTTTCATTTACGGCGGAGACATACGGGAAGGCTTTATCGATTGGGAAAACTCACGCCGCATCTCGCAAGCCTCCAGTGATTTGCAGGCTAAGACCAAACTATCTAGCGGCGACCTGCTTATGGTAAGAGTCGGAGCGCCCGGTGTGACGGCCGTGGTGCCTCCGGAGTGCAGTGGTGGCAACTGCGCCTCGGTCATGCTTATTCGGCAAGGTGACTTCTCATCTGAGTGGCTGTGCTATTTGCTGAATACACCGGTGGTCCGTTTCCAGGTCGAAGTTGTTCAGTACGGCGCTGCTCAGGAGCAGTTTAATATCAGCCACGCCGTCAACTTTTGGGTACCGGTGCCGCCCCCAAACGAACAGGACGACATAGCGGAAGCGACGATAGCCGCCGTTGGGCAGACAGACGCTTTGGATGCCGAGGCTCATAATGCCATCACCCTCCTCCAAGAACGCCGCTCGGCCCTCATCTCGGCCGCGGTTACCGGCCAGATCGACGTCCGGGGCCTTGCGGGCTCGGAGTCGGCATGACGGCGACCCCCAAGACGATTCAGATTTTTCTGCCAGGCGGCGACCCGCGGGGCCTGCGGATCGCGGAGATCACGACCCGGATCGTGCAGGTGATCGAGGTGCCGCGGAGCCGGCTCGATGAGTTTGGCCGGATGCCCGAGAGCAGCCAGGTTGGCCTCTACTTCCTCTTCGGCTCCGACGCCGAACCGGACGACCCGCAGGTCTCCATCGGCCAGACCGGCGACCTGCGGACGCGGCTGGCCAGCCACCATGCCAAGAAAGACTTCTGGCAGCGGGCCCTCGTGCTGATCTCCCGCACCAACAGCCTCACCCAGACCCACGCCCTCTTCCTCGAATGGCACTGTCTCAAGCTCGCCGGCGAAAGCGGACGGTACCGCGTCGAAAACGGCAACGCCGGCTCAAAGCCGCACACGCCCCCGCCGCTCGAAGCCGACTGCCTGGAAATCTTCGAGACCGGCAGCATCCTGCTGGCCACGCTCGGCTTCCCCGTGTTTGAGCCGGTGGCGAAAGGGTCGGACCGGGCCGAGATTTTTGTGTGCACGGCCAGTGGCAGCGACGGCCGGGGGATGCTGACCGACGACGGCTTTGTGGTGCTCAAGGGTTCGGTCGGCCGCAGGGAAAACGTCCCGTCGATTCGCGGCACCTCGACCGAACGGCTGCGACACAAGCTGATCGAGTCGGGGGTGATGCGGGTGGCAGGCGACACCGTCGTGTTTGAAAAGGACCACCTCTTCGGCTCGCCCAGCATGGCCGGGAAGGCGCTTTTGGGCCGAACCGCCAACGGCTGGATCACCTGGAAGCTCCCCGACGGCCGCACCCTCGACGACGTCAAACGCCAGGCAGCAACTTCGTGACCGGCGACAACCTAGCAGACTGTGGAACTAGGTTCTGTCTAAAAAGGCTACCGTCGGCTCGAGAGCGTGCTGCTTTGGTCTCTGGCAAGGGTGGGCGAAGCAGCCAGATTCACAGATCTGGCGATGGAGCCGGACGCAGCCAGAGGGCAAATGAGCCGCTCGAAGCCAGGTATTGGGTTTTCAGACAGAGCCTAGTCTGCCGCCGCAGGATGCGGCGATCAGCAACCCCGAAAACCCTCGGCGTTTTCGGGTGTTGCCCAAGTGGAAAAAGGCCATGGATGGCTTTTTCCACGGACAGCTAGACCGGTTGGGTCGCTTCCTTAGCAGGCGGTGGAAATAGTCTGCCGCCGCAGGATGCGGCGATCGGCACGCCCGAAGACCCTCGGCGTGAGCCCGGATACCGGCCGTTGGAAGCAGTGGTCTCGTAAGGTATCATGCCGGTCATGAGCACGGTCGAAGAAATCGAAGCGGCGATCCGGCAGTTGTCACCCGATGAGATGGCGGCGTTTCGCGCTTGGTATGCTGAGTATGACGCCGCTGCCTGGGATCGCCAGATCGCCGAAGACGAGGCCGCCGGGCGGCTCGACTGGCTGATTAGCGAAGCCCTCGATGACTTGGACGCGGGCCGCTGCACCGATCGATGAAGCATCGCGCAAGCCCGCGTTTCTGGAGTCATTACCGGGCTTTACCGGATGAGATTCGGCAACTTGCCGATCGCGGCTACCAGATGCTGCTCCAAGACCCGCGTCATCCATCGTTGCATTACAAGCGAATTGGGAGGCTTTGGTCAGTTCGCGTAGGCCTGCATCATCGTGCGTTGGCAACCGAGCGAAATGGAGAAATCGTTTGGGTTTGGATTGGTAGCCACGCAGAGTATGACCTGCTGCTCCGGCGAAAGGGTTAACAAAGCGATGCAGCGGACTCGCGATAAAGTCGGCCAGTGTCGATAATCTTTTTGCTCGAGAGCCGCTGATCGCCGGCATTCTTCTGCCGATCGGCGACCCGCGGGGGCTGCGGATTGCGGAGATCACGACCCGCATCGTGCGGGTGATCGAGGTGCCGCGAAGCCGGCTCGACGAGTTTGGCCGAATGCCCAAGAGCAGCCAGGTCGGGGGCATTACCTCTTCGGCTCGCCCAGCATGGCCGGCATGGCGCTGTTGGGCCGCACGGCCAACGGCTGGATCACTTGGAAGCTCCCCGACGGCCGCACGCTCGACGACGTCAAACGCCAGGGAGCAGGATCGTGAAGGGCGACGGCACAATTTGCATTGGATAGAATCTGCGGAGCGGCCACCGGTGACTTCACCGAAGCGGCTGACAACGGCCTGCAAGGGAAGAACCCATGAACTGGCAAGCGCATATTGATCGCAATCCAGCCGTCATCGGCGGCAAACCGAAGCTCAAGGGTACTCGGCTGGGTGTCGGGCTGATTCTGGAACGGCTCGGTGACGGTTGGACCGTTGAGCAGCTGCTCGAGGCCTATCCCCAGATCACGACCGAGCAGATCCAAGCCTGCCAGTCATACGCCATGGACCGCCTCGAAGAGAACGCCATCGGTTGAGGAACCAGATCCGATAGCGAACCAGTGCAGCACCTGAGGCGATGATGCCGCAGTGCCGGCGCTGAAGCCTCGGCAAGCTCGACATGCCTGAAATTAGCCGCTTTTACGGAATCGTCATCCGCATGTATTGCGAAATCGGGCCGCATCACACACCGCATTTTCATGCCTACCACGGGGACGATCAGGCGGTGTACGGTCTTGACCCCATCGAGCTGCTCGCCGGGAGTCTCCCCCGACGCCAAGCTAGACTGGCAGAGGCGTGGGCCGAGTTGCATCAGTCGGAACTCACTGCCGACTGGAACCGGTTGCAGTCCGGGTCGAAACCGCTGCCGATCGAGCCGCTTACTTAGGTGCCATCATGATTCACGCGCTGCATCGCGTCACAGAGTTCCAGATCGTTGGACCGCACCGCCTCCGGGTGGCATTTCGTGACGGAATGGTGCGGGAGATCGATTTTTTGCCGGTCTTGGCCGGATCGCTTTATGGCCCGCTCCGTGAGCAGAGCGTGTTCAATCAGGTGCGGTTAGATCCCGAGGTGCATACGCTCGTCTGGCCGAACGGTGCGGATTTTGATCCAGCCACGCTCCATGATTGGCCAGACCTGCTTCCGGCCATGGAGGCGCGGGCACGGTCGTGGGAGGCTGCCACGGCCGCGGGCCGCTGATGGTACCCACAGAGGACACTCGTACGACTGACGCCCGGCAGCAGAACGGATGAGCCGGGCCGCCGCTCCTGAACCCGCCTCAATTCCCGCATGACCATCCACAAGGAAATCGCCTTCGAAGACGAGATCTGCGAGCACCTTGGCTCGCATGGCTGGGTCTATGTCGAGGGCGATGCCAGCCGGTATGACCGGGCCCGGGCCCTGTTTCCCGATGACGTGCTGGCCTGGGTGCAGTCGACGCAGCCGGCCGCCTGGGAGGCGGTGGAAAAAAACCACGGCACCGCGGCCGGCGAGACGCTGCTGGATCGGCTGCGGGATTCGCTCGACCAGCGGGGCACGCTCGACGTGCTCCGGCACGGCATCGACATGCTCGGCCTCAAGGGCAAGCTGCCGCTGGCGCAGTTCAAGCCGGCCCTCGGAATCAACCCCGAGATCCGCGACCGTTACGAGCAGAACCGGCTGCGGGTGCTGCGGCAGGTCCGCTACTCGCTGCACAACGAAAACAGCATCGACCTCGTGCTGTTCTTAAACGGCATTCCGGTCGCCACGGTCGAGCTGAAAACCGACTTCACGCAGCGGGTGGGCGACGCGATCGACCAGTACCGCTACGACCGCGATCCGCGGCCCAAGGGCCGGGCCGCCGAGCCGCTGCTCACCTGGCCGAGCGGGGCCCTGGTGCATTTTGCCGTCAGCAACAGCGACGTCTTCATGACGACCCGGCTGGCCGGGGCCGCCACGCACTTCCTGCCCTTCAACCGGGGCGACGCCGGGGCGGCGGGCAACCCGCCACACCCCAGCGGCCACCGCACCGCCTATCTCTGGGAGGAGGTCTGGCAGCGGGACAGCTGGCTGGAAATCCTCGGCAAATACCTTGTCGGTGAGAAGGACGACAAGCGGAAGCTGAAGGCCACCATCTTCCCCCGCTACCACCAGCTCGACTCCACCCGCAGGCTGCAGGCCGCCGTGCTCGATGACGGGCCGGGCCGCAAATATCTGATTCAGCACTCGGCCGGCTCGGGCAAGACCAAGACGATCGCCTGGACGGCCCATTTCTTCGCCGACTTGCATACGGCCGCCCACGAGAAACTCTTCGACACGGTGCTCGTCGTCTCCGACCGGACGGTGATCGACGGCCAGCTGCAAGACGCCCTCTTCGACTTCGAGCGGACGACCGGCGTGGTCGCCAAGATCTCGGGCGACCGGGGCAGCAAGAGCGGCGAGCTGGCCGAGGCCCTCTCGGGCGACAAGAAGATCGTCGTCTGCACGATCCAGACCTTCCCGCATGCCCTCAAGGCCGTCCGCGAGCTGGCGGCCACCAAGGGCAAGACGTTTGCCGTGATTGCCGACGAGGCCCACAGCTCGCAGGCCGGCGAGGCCGCCGCGAAGCTCAAGGCGGTGCTGTCGGCCGAGGAGCTGGCCGAACTTGGCGACGGCGGCGAGGTGAGCATGGACGATGTGCTGGCCGCCCAGATGACCGCCCGGGCCGACGATGCCGGCATTACGTTCGTGGCCTTCACCGCCACGCCCAAGACCAAAACGCTCGAGCTGTTCGGCACCCGGCCCGACCCGACGCGGAAGCCGGCCAAAGACAACGTGCCCCAGCCGTTTCACGTCTATTCGATGCGGCAGGCGATCGAGGAGGGCTTCATTCTCGACGTGCTCAAGAACTACACGACCTACAAGCTGGCCTTCAAGCTAGCCCACGAGGGCCGCGAGCTGGACGACACCGAAGTCGAACGCACCGCCGCGATGAAAAAGCTGATGGGCTGGGTGCGGCTGCATCCCTACAACATCGCCCAGAAGGTGCAGATTGTGGTCGAGCACTTCCGCACGCAGGTTGCCCCGCTGCTCGGCGGCAAGGCCAAGGCGATGGTCGTCGTCTCCAGCCGGCAGGAGGCGGTGCGGTGGAAGCTGGCGATCGACAAGTACATCGCCGGCAAGCACTATCCGCTGCGGACGCTCGTTGCCTTCTCCGGCGAGGTGCGGGATGACGAGTCGGGCCCCGAGCCGTTCACCGAGACGAGCCCTGCGGTCAACCCCACGCTCAAGGGCCGCGGCATCCGGGAGGCGTTCGCGACCGATGAGTTCCAGATTCTGCTGGTCGCCAACAAGTTTCAGACGGGCTTTGACCAGCCGCTGCTCTGCGCGATGTATGTCGACAAACGGCTGGCCGGCATCCAGGCGGTGCAGACCCTTTCGCGGCTCAACCGCTGCCATCCCGGCAAAGACACGACCTACGTGCTCGACTTCGTCAACGAAACGACCGAGGTGCTCGACGCCTTCAAGACCTACTACGACACCGCCGAGTTGGCCGGCGTCACCGACCCGAACGTGATTTTCAACCTGCGGGCCAAGCTCGACGCCTCCGGCCACTACGACGAGTTCGAAGTGGAACGGGTGGTCGCGGTCGAACTCAATCCCAAGGCCCGGCAGGGCCAGCTGGCCGCCGCCCTCGAGCCCGTTGTCGACCGGCTGCACCGGGCCTATCGGCAGGCCCGCGAGGCACTTGCCGGCGCCCGTGATCAGCACGACACGGCTGCGGCGGAGTCGGCCAAGAACAGCCTCGACGCCCTGCTGCTCTTCGAGCGGGACATCGGCACGTATGTGCGGCTCTACACCTACCTGTCGCAGATCTTCGACTACGGCAACACTGACGTGGAGAAGCGGGGCATCTTCTTCAAGCATCTGCTGCGGCTGATCGAGTTTGGCCGCGAGCGGGAGGGCGTTGACCTCTCGAAGGTGGTGCTGACCCACCACACGCTCAAAAGCGAGGGCACGCGGGCCATGCCGCTGGCCGACGGCGACAACCCCAAACTCGAGCCGCTCACCGAGGCGGGCGGCGGCAGTGTCAACGAAAAACAAAAAGCGCTGCTCGCCGAGATCATCGCGCGGGTCAACGACCTGTTTGACGGCGACCTGACCGACGGCGACCAGCTGGTCTATGTGAACAACGTCATCAAGGGAAAGATGCTGGAGTCAAAGACCTTGATGTTACAAGCTGCCAACAACACCAAGGAGCAGTTTGCCAACTCTCCTGATTTTGATCAGGGTCTGACCGATGCCCTGATTGAAGCACTCGAGGCCCACACCCTGATGAGCAGCCAGGCCCTGGAGTCGGCGGTGATCCGCGAAGGGCTGAAGGCCATTCTGCTCGGCCCCGCCGGGCTCTACGAAGCACTTCGCGAACTGGCGACCTGAACTGTGCCTGGGGTCACGAACTCCGCACCTTTTACCAAACCGGAATAACCCGGTGGCCGCTGGAATCGCCCTTCAGCAGCGAGTGTGACAGGGGGACCTATGTGCGGAGACTGCCGATGCCCGTCATCCCGATCCTGAACCTCAAAGGTGGTGTCGCCAAAACGGTGACGACAGTCGCGTTGGCCGAATGTTTCGCCTCCCACGGCCACCGTGTGCTGCTGATTGACGCCGACCACCAGTGCATGGCGGGTGAGCCTGCCCTCGGTGAGGAGCGGCAGCTCGCGAGCGAACACACGAAGAGGAATTTCTACGACCTCCTCGTCCGAATGCTTGACGAGGAATTTGACCCCGTCAGCCTCGATAAGTTTGTCACTGAAGGGGGCTCAAATATTGGCGGCGGACTCGAAACGCTTTCGATTCTGCCGTGTTCGATCCGGATCGATGACATCATGACGAACGTCGCCAAAGCAAAGCAGGGCTTCAAAACCAATGAAGAGTTTCAGCGACTATGGAGCCAGAGAAAAACGGCTATTCGTTTGTGGCTGAAATCGTCGTTTGACTTCGTACTGATCGACTGCCTGCCGAGTCTCGCACCCTAGCTGTCCGTGGAAAAAGCCACCCATGGCCTTTTTCCACTTGGGCAACACCCGAAAACGCCGAGGGTTTTCGGGGTTGCCAATCGCCGCATCCTGCGGCGGCAGACTTCTTCCACAGTCTGCTAGGTCAAATTCGCCCTCAGCCTGGCAGATCACTTCATCATTCCGACGGTTCCGGACAGACTCTCGGTGCGGGGCTCTCAATACCTGATCAGTCAGCTGGGAACACTCGGCTTCAAGGTGCCGGGCCTTGAAATTTCACATTGGTGCGTCAGTACGAACGAGCGTAGCGTCGCCGAATTGTCAGACAGAGGAGAAGCGGTGCAACTGCAGAGTGAGCCTTCTGACGAGATCGGTGAACCTTCCAGAACGGAGCCGACAACTGGCAGCCGGTGGACGGTCCAGACATCCCCCCCCTGAGCGCTCGTGATCCAGCCACCCTCGGCCGCCGGATGACTTCTGGGTTTCTCCACGATTGCAGAAAAACCGCTGAACGTCCTATCCTTTTGGGCTGCATGAACCTGGCGGGGTTTCCAAACTCCAAACAGGCAGCTTTCAACCGCATACCCGACTGCTACCGCCGAGCCGCCGAACAATGCTGAACCTGCAGAAGCTCTTTGGAGATACCAGACGACAGCTTCGTCGAGCTGTTCCGCCCGCGACGTTCTGCAGTATGCAGTTGGCACTGGCGTATCAGCTTGCCCGGGGGAACGGTGGGACGCTCGTCCAAGTCGGCGCCTGCGACGGAACGTCGGGCGATCCAATCAGCCAATTTGTTCGTCGTGGAGTCATGCGGGCGATTCTCGTTGAGCCGGTGGAAGCCCACTTTCGCGAACTTGAAAAAACCTATGCAGGAGTCGCCGGGGTTTCGCTGGTTCAGGTCGCAATAGCCCACCAGGACGGCGTCGCCACCATGTACCGTGCCCGCAAAGCTGGACGCTGGGAAGCTGATGAGTGGGTCGGCCAGGTCACCTCGTTCGATCCCAGGCACCTCACCAAGCACGGGGTGCACCCGGCGGAGATCGAAGCGATCGACGTACCGGCCGTCTCACTGGACACGCTACTAAGGCAGTTTGACATTGACCAACTCGACTTCCTCCAGATTGATGCGGAGGGATTTGATGCTGAGGTCGTGAAGATGGCACTCGCCCTTCCCCAGACTCCCAACGTGATCAACTTCGAGCGAGTGCACCTGACCGTGGCTGGCCTCAAGGAGGTGTTCGGGCTGCTCGAAAGCCATGGGTACAGCTGGGTCCACAACAGCTTCGACACGCTGGCTCTGCACCACCGCTTCACCAAGGCCTGGCAGCCCTAACTGTCCGTGGAAAGAGGCCATGGATGGCTTTTGCCTCGGCCTGTTAGAGGCCTCTTTCATCTTTCCCCTTCGCGGCCGAAAGGGTGAGGTAGTTCCTCAGACCGACGACTGCGAGCAAACGATCGCCAGAGTGGTAAATTTCACGAACCGACCCCAAATTTTGGGAAATGGTATCAAGTCAAGCCGTACCCCCTCAGCTCGCACAATGAGTCCGGGCGATCGACAGCCCACCTGGGCCACTCCCGCGAACGCCAAGGGTTTGTCGGATTGCCGATCGCTGTGTCGTGCAGCAGTAGACGTTTCCCGCCGTCAGCAAAGGCGATCTACCATCGAACTGCCATGCTGCCCCCGGTAAACCTCCGTCGGGCGGCTGGCCGCCCGGGAGCCTCTACTTCCCAACCGGCTCAACTGCGGTTTGTGCAGAGTCCGCTCACGGCTTCTCGGGAGCCGGGTAGCCGCCATCAACAGATACGTTTTTGATATCCTTTGCACCGCTGTAGGGAAACTCTATGGTTCTCCAGAACAGGAGTGGCTCGGGAAGCTGGACCTGCTTCCACCGGTGAGGTGATCCAGCCGTTCCAAACGCGGGAAGAAACAATGGTTGATCGGGCGGCGGCGTTTCAGCCTCTTCGGCGTTGGGCCCCCGAGTATTGGCGGCGCCTCTTCAGTAAATTCTACTGGCGTCCGCTGCTCACAGGGCCTCCGCTCGGATTTTGCACGGCCGAGTTTGAAGAACCAAGCCTCATCGGCAAGTCGTGGATCTATCGCGTCTCGTACGATCCCCGGGCCTTCGGACATCGAATCTGCCTGAAAGTTGCCCCCTGTGATCCCGCGACAATCGACCTGAAGCGCCTGCGGATCATTGTGGCGGCCTTGTGGCAGGTGCGCTGCTGGCGGCCTGAGCTGATTTACCGCGATGTCCATATTGACACGAGTGATTGCATGGACGGCGATCTGCCTCAGCATGTTTTTCGCGTGGCCAAGCGGCCGGGTGAACCACATCCCCTGTTGCCCAATCTGCACCTCTTGAGCGACCGTCGCGGCATTCCAAAAGCAAAGCCCTGGACGCAGAAGGCAGACACCTGCTGGTTTCGTGGTGCCGCAACCGGTGACGTTGATTTTGAGAACAACAAACGAGTGGTTGTCTGTCGGTTGGCAGACCAGATCGCCGGCGTGGACAGCAAACTCACATCAGCACCCGGTGGGTCGGCAGACTTCATTGAAAATTGCCGAAGGGCAGGCATCATGGCCGCCCCGACCTCTTTTGCCGAAATGAACAACCATCGTTATCTGCTTGATGTCGATGGGAATACCACGTCGTGGGACCGTTATCTCAGAATCGGTTTACTGGGCGGCGTTCCCATTCGATTCGAGCCACAGTGGACTGAGTATTGGCACGACCAGCTGGTTGAGGGGAAAAACGTTGTCACAGTCGATCGCACAACGTTTGCCGACCAGCTGGCCGCACTCCGCTGTGACGAGCGGCGGAGTAAAGCGATTGCTCAGCGAGCAAGTGAATTGGCCCGGACAGAACTGTCTCGCGAGGCTGTCCTGAGGACATTTGCTGACCTTTGGGCAGCCTGTTCCCACGGCAGCTCGATCGCTTCATCGCGGAGCAGCCATTAGGCAATCATGGAACCGCCCGGCAGGAGCAAGGGTGAGCGGTGTCCGACTGCTCTGGCAAGTTAGGCAAGGGGTGCTGAAAAAGCCGATCAGCGGGGGCTGGTTTGGTCGACACCTTTCACAGACTTCGGCTTGAACTGGTCTGTGGTGTCGTCTCGATGGCTCTTTTACGGTTTAAAGGACAGGCTCGCCGGCTGCTCCGCAGCATCGTGAATCGGTGCGGTGGGACTCCCACGCCGCGGGAAGCGGTGACCGTCACCGAGTGGGCTGAGTCGGCCCCCGCACGCGACGGCTTTCTACTGCGGTCGCAGGCAGCCTGGCAGTTGCCCGCCGACCGCTCCGTGGCCGGCAACTTAATAGCGGCGGATACCGTGGCTGCCACAATTGACAGTCCGGTCGGACGGGCACGATACAGGCAGCAGCTGCACGGTGCCCTCAGCCGCACCTATGAGACCTTCGTTGTCAGCCTGTCGGCAGGCCGGTTTGCGCACAGCAACGGATTGGTTGTCACACCGGACAACCGGGTGTTGGCTGGCGGCACGGGAATTTTCTTCAGCTGCCCGCATCCGACCAATCCGTTGCGGCTCAGCCATCTGCCACGGCCCCGGCGAATCACGGGCAGTGTGGCGGTGCTCGCCTGCTTCGCCGGCGAAAACTACTATCACTGGTTTGTGAGCAACCTGGCCCGGCTGAGACTCTACGAGGCAGCCGACATAACGCCGGATGTCCGTTTCTATGTGCGGGTTGACAAGCCTTTTCAGCGGGAATCGTTGCGGCTGCTGGGCATTCCTGATGACCGCATCGTGCCGGCCAGGCCGCAGGCCCACCTCCAGGCAGACCGGTTGCTGGTCTCTTCGTTGCGGGATCAGCAGCTCAGCCCGGAGGACTGCGAATTTCTGCATCGGCGACTCACCCGCCATCTCGCAACCGAACTACCGGCTGACCAGCGAATCGTAATCATGCGGCGCCGGGCTGGCCGCCGCTCGATTGTGAATCAGCAGGAACTGCTGCAGGCCCTCACGCCGCTTGGCTTCAAGCCGGTCTGGCTCGAGCGGCTGCCGCTGACCCAGCAGATCGAACTGTTCCACCGGGCTGAATGCGTGGTCGGCCCACACGGGGCCGGTCTCACCAACCTTCTGTTCTGTCGGCCCGGTGCCGTGGTGATTGAAATCGGCACCCCCTACCGCGTGCTGCCCTGCTTTGCTGAGATCGCGCACCATCGCCGGCTGCACCATCATCTTGAATTGGCAACACCCGTGAATCTGCGGCACTTCGACGCGGTCGAGGGTGTCGGCGATTCTGATCTCTTGGTCGATCCACCAGCCATCCGTGGCCGGGTGGAGCAGCTACTGGCCAACCGCGATTCCCGCCGCGGGCAGGCAGCCTGAGCCCAGCGGCGCAGACTACCACCGGTGCTTCGAACCTCACCGCGATGTGACCTGTCCCGCCGGGTCCACGAGCACTCGACCTGCAAACAGACCCAAGGGGCTGGCTGCTGCCACCACCCTGGAGCAAAATGCGGGAAGAGTCGATTTCTTCGGGAGTTCAAGGCTATGCAGAGCAATGGTGGGTATCCGTGCCCAACGGATTATGCAATTGAGTGGAAAATTGGAAACAACTTCACTTGCAACGTTGCCGAGATCCTCAACGCCGATGACAAGCTCCGGAAAGCGGCTGCTTTGGGTCTGCACAGTTCCGACTACGCGCTGGTCATCGTCAGTCTTAGCAACCGCGGAAGCGTCGGGCGTTTGCTGTGGCTGAACTACGCTCGACAGGACGAGCACGTACGCAGCGTGGTCGAGGAAATTTGGTTGCAGGCAAGCCGGGACTTCAATCCTCCGGCCCAACCGGTGCCGACGCTAACCAAGGTCTTGGTGACCAATGCACTCAAAGACCGGCCGGACGAGGGGCTGAGCTGGCGAGATGTCTATTAGATGTCTACGGAAAGAACCTGTCATGGCCTTTGCCTGCAAATGCAGGTGATCGACATTCCACTTGGGCACCATCCGAAAACAGCCAGACGCTGGTTGCCGCCTTCATTCCCAAAAAACCTGGTACACCTCAGACTTCCCCAAAACCCCGGTGGCATCTTTTTCCCTTTTATCATCGCCACTAGAACACCTCCTCTAAAAATCCCCATCAAATTTCTTGACAGAGTCAGGGCGTGTGCAATTTTTAAGAGAAGTCGCGGCCGCCTCCGCTGCTTCACTGTCGAGTAATCGAATTGCCGGTTTCCCACTCTCTTGTGTCAAGGAGGCTCTCCCTATGAGTCGTGCGATTTACATGTGCGGTCTTTCAACCGCCCTTCTGCTGTGTCTCGGTGCCGTTTCCGAGGCTGGTCTTTTTGGTCACCACCGGGCCCAAGGCAACTGCTGCGAGCCAGCTTGTGGCTGCGAGCCGACCTGTGGCTGCGAGCCCACCTGTGGCTGCGAGCCGGTCTGTGAGCCCGCTTGTGGCTGCGAGCCGGCTTGTGGTTGTGAGCCCGCCTGCTGCGACAGCTGCTGCGGTCCCAAGCACCACTGCGGCCAGCTCCTTGAGCGGATCCGTTGCCATATGGCGGCCAAGAAGGCTGCCCGTGCCGCCCGTCGGGCCCAACGGCACTGCTGCGAGCCGACCTGCGGCTGCGAGCCGGCTTGTGGTTGTGAGCCGACCTGTGGCTGCGAGCCAGCCTGTGAGCCCACCTGTGGTTGCGAGCCGACCTGCGGCTGCGAGCCAGCCTGTGGTCTCTGAATAGCCCCCGCTTGATCGCTGGTTCGGCTTGCCGGCCAGTCTTCATGCCACATCGACCCGGCCGAGCGCTAAGCTCGGCCGGGTTTTTTTGTGACCGGTCACGGCTGCCATGCGGGAATATCTGGCCGCCAAAGCGGGGTATGCTGAGCCGCCTCCGGTCATTGACGATCCCTGCCGACGATTCGACTGCCGTATGGCCACCACCCCGATCGAAATTGCCCGCTGGCTCGCCCGCGAGGTCGATGCACTGCGGTTCGACCCGCCGACGGCCCATGTCTACAACCCACTCATCTACGCCAGCAAACCGCACGAGGCGTATCTCCGCCGCTATGCCACCCGCGGCGTCGAGACCCTGCTATTGGGCATGAACCCCGGGCCCTGGGGCATGGCCCAGACCGGGGTACCCTTTGGTGAGGTTGGTCTGGTGCGGGACTTTCTCGGCATTGAAGCCGCTGTCGACAGGCCCGCGAACGAACACCCCAAGCGGCCGATCGAGGGCTTTGCCTGCACCCGCAGCGAAGTCAGCGGCCGCCGACTCTGGGGCTGGGCCCGCGACCGCTTCGGTACCGCCACCGCCTTTCGCAAGCAGTTCTTTGTTTCCAACTACTGCCCGCTGGTGTTCATGGAAGATTCGGCCCGCAACCGCACGCCCGACAGACTGCCAGCCGCCGAACGAGACGCTCTTTTTGCCAGTTGCGATGAAGCCCTCCGCCAACTGGTGGCCTGGTGCCGCCCCAGCCGCATTGTCGGCGTCGGGAAATTTGCCGCCAGCCGGGCCGCCGCCGCCCTGGGAGACAGCGGCCTGCCGATCGACACGATCCTCCATCCCAGCCCTGCCAGCCCCGCCGCTAACCGCGGCTGGCAGAAGCAAGCGGAAAAACAGCTGACAGCGCTCGGTGTGCAGCTACCGGAAAAAGGTGCCCGTCACCAAAAATAGCCGATCTCTATCCCACCCAGTTTTGGTGGCCGGCACCTTCAACCGATTGCGGCAAAGCCCAGGCGGGCAGCGGCCGGCAGGCCGTTGTTGGCCCGGTCACGGTTGCCCCGCAACCAGCCCAGGGGATGGCCCCGCCAAGTCGCCACCGTCCAGCCGATCGGCCCGGCTGGCAGCGTCAGGCCCTGCAAAAACTGCTGGGCCTGTTCGTCGTTCAGATCAAGCCGCTGCCGTGGCTGCCAGCAGGCATCCCGCCGCAGGGCCAGCGCATGGGAGGGCATCCAGTGCTTGCCGGGCCGGTAGGCAAGTTCGCTGGCCTGCCCGTGGGCCGGCGGCAGCACCGCTGCAATCTCAGCGGGCCAGTCCTCCCGCCGAACATCATGCCGCACCAGTCGGCCGGCCCGCAGCAGGCCAACCTGTTCATCACCGATTACCAGCGGCTCAGGATCAACGCCGCCAGGACGCCGGTGGCTTGGTGCAGCAGCCGCGTCACCCGCCCGCCGCAGTCGCACCGCATACGCCCCAGCACAGCGGTCACGGTGCGGATAGAGCCGATAGCCACCCGGGGCCAGCGGGGACCGCCAAGGCTGAAGATCGGCCAGTGGCTCTTCCTGCCAGCCGTCATGGCGACTGAGAAAGTCGGTAATGACCTGCTCGTTCTCCTCGACCGCGAAAGTGCAGGTGGAATAGACCAGCCGCCCACCCGGCTGCACCAACTGTGCCGCAGCCGTCAGGATCCGCCGCTGGCGGGCAGCAGAGTGCTCAATTTGCCGCGTGGTGAACGCCGCGACCGACTGCCGGCCCTTGCCGACCAACGCCTGCCCGGTACACGGGGCATCGACAAGAACCGCCCCAAACCGCCCGGCCCAGGCCGGTTCAAGCTGTTCAGGATCCGCTGCCGTAATTGCAAACCGGGGAAACCCCACCCGAGCCAGGTTGTAGACCAACGGCGGCAGTCGTCCCCGGATCGGTTCGTTGGCCAGCAGCAGGCCACCACCGGGGCCGACCGTTTCCAGGATTGCCGAGGCCTTCGCACCAGGGGACGCACAGAGGTCGGCGACGCTCTCACCCGGCTGGGCATCGAGCAGCCGCAGGGCCAGCATCGACCCGGCATCCTGCACAAAGTAGGCCCCGGCCGCATGGACCAGAAAACGTCCCGGCTGCTCAGTTGTCGGGCAGAAACGACCGGCCGACAGCCAGGGCACCGGCTCGGTTGGAAACGGTGGGAGAGCTTCGCTTCCCTGGCCGGAGGCCGCGGCAGGCCGCAGCCGGATTGCCTTCGGTGGCCGGCTGAGCAGGGCCCGTTCAAGCTCGTCACATTCGGCAAGCGGCAACAGGCCATCCAGCAGTGCCGGCAGCGAGACCGTCGCTGCAGCCGGCCCCCGACGCTTTTGCTTTGCTGGTGTCACGGCCCGGCTTCTCGCACAAACTCGATGCGGGTGAAGCGATTGAGCCCGGGCACGGTCGCCACCAGACTGCCCTCACTCACGACGGTGACTGCAGTTTCGGTCGCGCGGCGATTTTCATCGGCACCGGTGCGGTCGTTCATGGCGTTGGTGACAATCCGGGCCCGGTAGCGGGTGCCGTCGACAAAGCCCTCGCCGCGAAAGTCGTGCGACAGCTTCCCGGTGTTGGCATGGCGGCCTGTCTGAACGGTACTGGGAATGCGGACGGTTGCTGACGTGCGGCCGTTGGCTCCCGACGCATACAGCAACACGGTAAAGGTCTCACGTGACCGATTATAGCCCGCAATCCGGTAGCGCTCGTTGCCGGTGAACCCCGGGCCGATAACGGCAATGTCGTTGCCCACCTCACCGGCGACCGCGTGGCGGATCACCTCGTCGGCCCCGGCGGCCAGCTGGGCGAACCACCGCCAAGCGTAATAGTGCAGATGGTTGGGATCAGAAGGATTGATGTAGTTGTCAACCGTGAACGTGTTGCCCGAGGCCTCGGCAATGCTGAAGCTCTCGTCGCCGCCGTGAAGGGCCAGCTTCTGGGTGACGATGCCGGGGCCGCCATCACTGGCTGGAATGACAATCGCCGCCGCGATCTCAGCCAGTCGGCCGTTATAGTCCCGTCGCTTGGTCAGCCCCATCGCCCAGCCGCTGGAGTTGTCGGACCAGGGCAGCTGCAAGGTGTTGAGCCCCCGCTGGAGGCAGTGACCCATGATCGTGACCGTCTTGGCAAAAGCGTCCCGCTCATCCCGAATCCCATCGCCGTTGACATCGACCGCGCTGCCGCCGTCATCCCACGACACCCACGATTCAGCCGCCAGCACTCCCTTGTGTGAGAGCCCGGCGGCATCAAGCTTGCCACGAACGAGATCAAAGTTCCCCCAGACCGACGGTACGAAGCTGCCGTCCATGCAGCCATATCCATCATTCTGATCCGACACATTCAGGTTCAACCCGTCGATCAACTGCATCAATTCGGCACTGGCAACCAAGCGGTTGTACATCTCGTCAACGCCGCGGCCACCCTTGGCGGACAGCCCAGCCATCACCCCGCAGTTCTCACAGGGGCTCATGCCAGAGGTTGAAATGAGTACCGGACGGGCGGGCTCGGCGGTATAGATCGCCCGAATCTGGCGAGCACCCGCAATGAAGATCTCCTTGATCAAAAAATTGACATCGCCGCCCCTCATCATCCCCTGAAGATTGACCTCATGGGAGAGCTGATAAGCAGCGACCCGGCCCTTGAAGTGGCGGGCAATTCGACCCATGAAATCAGCGAAGAGACCGTCCTTGGGCCGCTCAAGGCCGCCCACACCCGAGGCCGAGGCCCAGGCCGGGCAGCCAAAAAAGACGAACTCAACCTGCAGGCCGCGAGCCCGGCAGGCAGCGACTGCCTGTTCAATCGTCTGAAGATAGCCTGACGGATTCTTCTCGTAGTCGGTATTGGCTACCGTCGGCTCGGCGGCGTTCCAGGCCACCCAGAACTGGGCGTAGCTGCTGTCGGTGGCAATGACCGGACGGGCCGCATCGAAGGCATTGTTCTGTGGCCGACCGGCAAACGGCTGCCAGCGGACGCCGATCTGCAGGTGGTCGGTAGTCCAGGCATAGTCAGCCGCCGGTGCTGCTGCCACTGAAGCAGCCGAGGCCTCGGCCTGTGGGTCTGCCCAAGCGGCCGTGCCACCGTGGAAAAAAACCTGGCAGCAGCCAGCAACCAGGAGCCGGCGAAGTGCAGGCGACGTCATCGAGGTCTCCAAAGAGGCAGGTGTAAAACGGCCGATCAAACCTGACGCTCGGCCGAGTTCTATTCAACCGCCGCGGCCCCAAGCTCTCCATCGGGTATCTCCCTGATACGAGAATCGATCAGGCCCGTACGGTTCGACTCAGCCAACCAGCCGGCCAAGGTGCAGACCAGCGGCCACGGCCAGCAGGGCGGCGACGGTGGTGCCGAGCACGTTCGCCGTCGCCGCGAGTACCCGGCCCTGCTCGAGCAGTGCAACAGACTGAAAAGCGAAGCTTGAATAGGTGGTGAAACCGCCCAGAAACCCGACCAAGAGCACCGTCTCCAGGCCGGTCGGCAAGGAAAAACGCCCCCTGCCAACTCCCGTGATCAGCCCGAACAGGAGGCCGCCAAAGACATTCACCGCAAAGGTTCCCCAGGGAAAGTCACGGTCGCACCACCGCAGGGCCAGTTCGGCCACGCCGGCCCGGGCCAGGGTGCCAAGGCCACCGGCAACCGCGAGCCCAAACAGGTGAGACCACGACATATCCTGCTTCCTTTTTTTTGCTGCTGGAAATTCTCGGCCCAAACACCGAACAATTCCGTCCAGTCGACGTTTTCACCACCGCGGGTGGGCACGGCTCCAGCCCCAATTGGCATCGGCGGCGGGCTTCTGCCTGTCAGTGTCAGCATAACGACCGTCGGAGGGCCCTTGATGGCGAAGCCGCCAACCCGCCAGCGACCGGCCCTGTTGCCGCTGCTTGATGCTGTGCGGGCGTTGACGCCAAAAGAGCTCTGGCACGACCTGCTTGCCGGCATCACCTTGGCCACCTTTGTCATCCCTGCGGGAATGGGCTACGCCGTTGCCTCGGGACTGCCCCCGGCGAACGGCCTCTACGCCAGCATTGCAGCCCTGATCGGCTATGCCTTGTTCGGCCCCAGCCGCCGGCTGGTTCTGGGGCCGGACTCATCCCTGACCGCTCTGGTCGCGATCGCCGTGGCCACTCCCGCGGCCGATCCAGCAACGCTGGTTGCCCGGGCCGGGGTCCTGGCAATGCTCTCCGGTGGTATCTGCCTGCTCGCCGGGATCACCCGGTTCGGGTTTCTCACCAACCTGATCTCCCTGCCGGTTCGGCTGGGCTATCTCAATGGCCTCGCCGTCACGCTGATCGTGGGCCAGTTGGCACCACTGCTGGGCTGCACTACTGGCGGTGGAGATCGCCCTGGCAATTCTTTTCTGGCGGAGATTCAGGACGTGGCAACCGCGATGGCCAGCGGCCAGATCGTGCCGGTCGCCGCCATGATCGGCGGGGGCTGCCTGCTCGTGATTCTGGCGCTGCGGCAGTGGCTGCCCGCAGCGCCGGGTGTCTTGGTAGCGGTGCTCGGCGGGGCAGGAATGGCGTGGGCGCTGCACACAGCCGGTGGACCGGTACCAGAACTGTTGGGAAGCGTCCCTGCAGGGCTGCCGGGGGTTCAGCTGCCCTTCCTCAGCTGGCAGGACATAAGCCGATTGCTGCCGGCAGCCGCAGCGATTGCAGTCGTCTCGGCTGCCGACACGGCAGTGCTGTCACGGGCCTTGCACGATACCCGTGATGGTGTGCCCCAACCGAACCACGAGCTGGCGGCAGTCGGACTTTCAAATCTGCTTGCCGGTCTGCTGCAAGGCTTTCCGGTCAGTTCCAGCTCAACCCGCACACCGGTCGCGATGGCCGCCGGCAGCCGTTCGCAGCTGACCGGCCTGGTCGCTGCCGCCTGCGTCGGCCTGCTGTTGGTCGCTGCCCCCCGGGCACTTGTCCTGATCCCGAAAACCGCCCTGGCAGCAGTCGTGATCGCGGCCGCGGGCCGCCTGCTCGACCTGCCCGGCCTCATCAGGCTGGCCCGGCAGCGGAGCGGGGAGTTTGCCGTCTCACTTGTCTGCCTGGCCGGCGTCATCTTCGTGGGCGTTGTCCCGGGCATCGGGCTGGCGGTGCTGCTCGCAGTGGGGGAATTCGTCTGGCGGGCCTGGCAGCCCTATTCAGCCGTGCTCGGCCGGCTGCCCGGCCGCAAGGGCTATCACGACATCAGCAGACATCCAGAGGCCCATCAGGTGCCCGGCCTCGTGCTGTTCCGCTGGGATTCACCACTGTTCTTCGCCAACGCCGAGATCTTTCGCAGCCGCCTGCTCGCGGCGGTGGCGGCAGCAACGCAACCGGCTCGACGAGTCGTGGTGGCAGCTGAGCCGGTCACCGACATCGACGTCACCGCGGCCGACATGCTGCAGGCCTTGAAGGCCCAACTTGCCAACGAGAACATCGGGCTCTGCTTCGCTGAACTCAAGGGACCGGTCAAAGACCGGCTGCGCCGCTACGGCCTCTATGAAACCTTTCGCGACACCGGCTTTTACCCAACGATCGGCAGCGCCGTTCGCGACCACCTGAAGCACGAACAGCTTGCCTGGCGCGACCCGTTGCATCGGCCCCGTCAAACCGGCAGCAGACTCACCTCATGAAGGTATACTGCCGTGCTTCACGAAAAGAGTGGTGATCTGCGTGAACTGATCACCCGACGATTTTGCCCCCGCCGCAGAAAGCAGCCCGTATGGTTTCATTCGAGAATCGCATTCTTTTCGTTGGCTTTGGCTTTGTCGCCCGCTGCACCCTGCCGATTCTGCTCGACCATATTCGGGTCGATCCCAAGCGAATCACGATCATTGACTTTGAGCCCGATGATTTGGCACTGAAGCCCTGGATCGAGCGGGGCATCAGCTTCGTCCGCGACAAGGTTGGCCCAGACAACCTCGGTGAGGTCCTCGGCCGTCACCTCGGCTCGGGCGATCTGCTGATCGACCTGGCTTGGAATATCGACTGCTGTGAGATCGTGAGCTGGTGCCACGATCACGGCGTGCTCTATCTCAACACCTCTGTTGAACTCTGGGATCCCTACGAACACGCCAAGGATGCCCATCCAACGCACCTGACGCTCTATTGGCGGCACATGAACCTGCGGCGACTGATCGCCGGCTGGGACACCCCTGGCCCGACCGCAGTGCTCGAGCACGGAGCCAACCCCGGCCTGATCAGCCACTTCACCAAGCAGGCCCTGCTCGACATTGCCGCGGCCTGCCTGGAAGAACAGAAGTTTGTGGGTGAGCAGGCCGATCGGATCGCCCAGCACGCGAAATCGCAGACCTTCAATCATCTGGCCCATGAACTGGGCGTGAAGGTGATTCACTGCAGCGAGCGGGACACGCAGATCTCGAACCGGCCCAAAGAAGTGGATGAATTCGTCAACACCTGGAGCGTGGAGGGATTCCGCGAAGAGGGCACGACCACCGCTGAGATGGGCTGGGGGACGCACGAAAAAGAGCTGCCCCCCTTCGCCTACCAGCACGATGACGGCCCGGGCAGTCAGATCTGCCTGGCCCGGATGGGCATGAACACCTTCGTGGCCAGCTGGGTACCGCACTACACGATCACCGGCATGGTGGTCCGCCACGGCGAGGCCTTTAGCATCACCGAAAAGCTCTCAGTGCGGGACCAGGCGGGTACCACGGTCTACCGCCCGACCGTCCACTACGCCTACTGCCCCTGCGATGCCGCCATCGCCAGCCTCTGGGAACTGCGGGGCTACGATTACCACTTGCAGCCCCGGGCCCGGATCATGACCGATGAGATCACCAGTGGCGCTGACGTCCTTGGCGCGCTTGTTATGGGCCATCCACTCAACTCCTGGTGGTGCGGCAGCGACCTCTCGATTGAGGAATCTCGCCGGCTCGTACCCCACCAGAATGCCACGACGATGCAGGTGGCAATCTCGGTCGTGGCCGCCTGCATGTGGATGATTGAGCATCCCGCCGAGGGCGTGAAGCTGCCTGACGATCTGCCACACGACTACGTGCTGGGCATCGCCAAGCCCTACCTCGGCAAGTTCATCTCAATTCCGTCCGACTGGACGCCGCTGAAGCACTACTCAAATGCCTTCCATGGCTACAACCGACCGGCAATCGACCCCGACGACCCGTGGCAGTTCAAGAATTTTCTGCTGACGGACGGGGATTAGCCTTACGGAAAACGCCGACGTCGTGTCGGCTTTTCCTTGGGGCAGAAGCATGCGAAGCCAAGGTTCGCCCGCTTCCGCTGGTACTCATAGGCGGCTTCCTGCCGCCGGGTGGCAGTGGCGAGGCGGTTTGCTTCGCCTCGCGTACTGCCTGCCCACCATCCGCGGTCTGCGTTCCACCGTCCACTGCGAGCAAGGGGCAACCCCGAGCGGCGGCACGCACAGCCGGATCAAACTCCACCGATCACAACGCTCACCGCAGCCTCACAATTCACCTGCGGCCTCATCTTTGTCAGCGGCCCCGTTCCGCTATTCTTACGCGACCAGATTTCACCTCAGGCGGCACTGCCATGAACAAGAAAACCCTGATCGACCTTGCCACCAGCCACGGCACACCGCTGTTCGTTGTCGATCATGCCGAACTGCGGAAAAACTATGCGACCTTCCGCCGACACTTCCCCCGGGTCCAGGCCTACTACGCGGTCAAGGTCAACAGCGACCCCGCGATTGTTGAAACCTTCTACCAGCTCGGCGGCAGCTTTGACGTCGCCAGCATGCAGGAGTTTCACACCGTCTACAAACTGATCAAGCGTCTGCCGGCCAAGCAGCGGCAGGACTTCATCTGGGACAAGATCATCTACGCCAACCCGATCAAGCCGGTCGAAACACTCCGTGAACTCGACCGCTACAAGCCGCTGGTCACCTACGACAATCAGGAAGAGGTCCGGAAAATCGCCGAGCATGCCCCCCATGCCGGCCTCGCCCTCCGGCTCAGGGTACCCAACACCGGCTCGATGGTCGAACTCTCCAGCAAGTTCGGCGCCCTGCCCGGTGAGGCGGTCGACCTGATCGCCTTCGCCCACGACCACGGCCTCACCGTCGAGGGCCTGTCGTTCCATGTCGGCAGCCAGTGCACGAACCCCGAAAACTACATCCAAGCCCTGCATCTCTCGGCCGGCATCTTCGCCGAGGCCAAGTCGCGGGGCTTCAATCTGCAACTGCTCGATATCGGTGGTGGCTTTCCCGCCGCCTACGACGCCAGCGTGCCGAAGTTCGCGACCCTGGCCAAAAAAATCAATCACGAACTCGACCGGCTATTCCCCGAGCCGATCGAGATCCTGGCCGAACCTGGTCGGTTTCTGGTGGCCTCAGCCGGCACCGCCGTCTGCAAGATCATCGGCAAGGCGACCCGTGGTGACAAACTCTGCTATTACGTCGATGATGGCGTCTATCACACCTTTTCGGGCATCATCTTCGACCACTGCACCTATCCAATGAAAAGTTTCAAGTCGGGGCCGACCCAGATCTGCGCTGTCTTCGGACCAACCTGTGACGCCCTCGACACCATCAGCTTGGCCGAACAGTTGCCCGAACTGAATCTGGGGGACTACCTCTACAGCGACACCATTGGCGCCTACTCCGCCGCCAGCTCCACCCACTTCAATGGCTTCCCGCCGGCGACTGTCGTGCATGTCAACCAGTGAACGGCGGCTTCTGTTCACCGACCACTGCCTTGCGGACTCATCACCGCCTCCATCACCCGACCGAGGTTGAAGCTGCCCGGCTTCTGCCACGGCGGAAACTCGCGAAAGCTTTCCAGCCAACGGCCCACAAAAGTGGCTGCCGGGGCGAGGGCAAGCATCCGCTCAGCCCGCCGGCAGCATGTCCTCGTGCGCCCCAATCTCATTGACCGCGGTGCCCGGCTCGATCACCCCCGGCCAACGGATGACGCAGGGCACCTGGTTGCCCGCCCTCCCGGTGGTGTTCTTCTCACCGCGGAACGTCGTGGTGCCACCGTCGCGCTAGATGTCCAGGCCCGTTTTGTCCACTGACTCCTCTTTGCGATGCGTCCAGAGGTGCAGCCGAGGCTCCCGCTCAATCAAAGTGGATGGCCAGCACGGAACAGCTCACTGCCCGAAAGCCCACAGGCTCGAAGGCTACCCTGTCGGTGAATGTGCCATCACCGTCACGGCCGCACAGCTTCGATCAGGTGATAGCCCTTGACCAGCTCGTGCGCGACGTCGTTCCAGTTCTCCGGCAGCTGCTCGAGGTACCAGCTCGGCTGCTTGGTGACGATCAGCAGGGTGCCGCCTGGCGCCAACGCAATCCGGGCGGCTCCCGCAAACATCTCGGCAATCCGGAAGTCGGCATAGTAGGGCGGGTTGGCGAGCACTAGGTCGTAGCCCCCCGGATCGGGCACCCGGCCCTCGGCCTCAAGGGCGACGGTGAGATTGGGCAACTGGTTGTGGGTGGCTGCCCTTCGTAGACAGTCAACGGCCCGGGCGGAGGAGTCGATGGCATGCACCTCGACTGACGGATGCCGGGCAGCCAGCCCGAGGCTGACGCAGCCTGAGCCACAGCCAAGCTCAAGCACCCGGGCGGCTTCGGCCAGATCGACCGCGTTGAGCAGGTGCCGGGCTGCCGGGTCGATACGGCGATGGGCAAAGACACCGGGTCTGGTGAAGGCGGTCAGCAGCCGATCACGGTCGCGGAAGACCACCTCGCAGCCGAATTCCCGCAGCTTTTTCAGCGGCCGGGTCTTCTGCACGATATAGCAGACGGTAGCCGGCTTGGCTGCCTCGTCAGCCCGCACCCGGACTGTCTCACCGGCGGTGGCCAGCTGTTCCCGCAGCCAGCGGTCGCGGGGGTTGTCGATGGCGGTGACCAGATGACCGCCGATCGCGAGCCGGTCAAGAGCCGCCTGCAGGATGTCACGGGTCAGCTCGGCCTCGCCCGATTTGAAGACCGGCACGACAGCGAGGTCGTAGGACCCTCCGTCGGTTGCCGGTGGCGGGTCGGGCAGGCAGTGCAGGGCAAGCGATCCGGGCAGATCTGACACTGCGGAGGCCAGCAACTGCTGCTGGTAGCAATCCAGAAACCAGAGATTGACATCGGCGTCGGGGCGGGCTTCAGCGAGTGATAAAGCGGCCTGCCCACGTCCCAGCGTCGTACACAGCACCCGCTCACCGGACAGGTCGGCTGCCACGCGGGCAGCATGTTCTTCGGCAGGCCGGGCCGGCGGCAGGGCTTCCAGGATGGATGTCATGCCGCCAGCATAGCGTTGATCCGTCGGCAGCAAGTCCCCAACGGTTCATTGGGCACTTGGGCCTAGGTTCAGCCTGCAAGGCCATGGATGGCCCTGCGTCACCACCCAGTGACACCGAGCAGGATGCGAGGACAGTCAGGCCAGTGAACCCTTGGCGTTCACTGGCCTGACCACAGCAAAAACGGCCATGGATGGCGTTTTTGCGATCGAGCAGGACGCGCGGAACCGCGTAAGGTCACGAACCTTGGCTTCGTGACCTGGAGCCCAAGCCTGCAGGGGCCATGACGCTGCGTCACTAACCCGCGACACCGAGCAGGATGCGAGGCCCGTCAGGCTGGTGAACCCTTGGCGTTCACCAGTCTGACCACAGCAAAAACGACCACGGGGGGCGTTTTTGCGATCAAACTAGAAAACCACCATGTACTGCGTCTGGATCGCAGCACCAGTAAAGCCGGCGCGGTACGGGTAGATGAAGTTCAGCGCGGGCGAACGATTGATATAGAGCCCTTCGATCGTGAACCGGTTCTGGCGGGTCTTGTTGAGATACCAGTTGAGCCCGCCACCGTACTCCTGCGCGGTGCCGTAGGGACCGGTCAATGCACTCGTGCGGCCATAGACCTCCCAGGTTCGGGGGACGAGGCAATACCCGAGAAAGGCACTGCCGCCCTGATCAAACAGGCTCTGGCGATCAAACTGTCCGTCGCCCACGAAGTCGTTGAGAAACCGCCAGTAATATTCCAGGAAGCCGCTGAAGCCTCGATACTTGAAGCCGGCATCGACGGTGGCCAGACGGTACTTGAGTTGCTTCACGCGGGTGCCCGCCCCGAGCGCACCCGGCTCGCCGATCGGAGTGCCGTCCGAGAGTCGCAGCACCGTGTTTTCCGGGTTCTGAAAGCCCCCCAGGACGCCGGTGTCGAGAATGGTCGCAGGCGTTCGGGCATAGGTGCCAGAGGTGCCGACCCGCAGGACGAGGTTGTCGTGGTGCTCCATGTCCGAATAGCCGTGGCCGTAGGGGCCGAGCGGTTCGAGCCAAATGTTGCCACTCCAAGCCATGGCCGTCCCCGAGCGGAACAGGCCGGCTTCGCCGCCGTCAATGCCGTTATAGACGCCGGCATGGTAGTGCAGCAGCTTGTCAAACAATGCCCCAATCGACATAAAGCCCGGGCTGTAGCTTGGCCGGAAGAAGGTATTGGCCATGCTACGATCAACACCCATCGGCCAGCGGGATGAGATCAGCCACTCGCGGCTGCCCGGCACCTGGGTGACACCACCACCAATCAGCAGGTCTTCACTGAACCGCAACGCGAGCAGACCTACCGGCACCACATTGACAAAGAGACCGGCATTCGTGGTGCCGAACAGTGAAAAGTTGTAGGCCACCTGCTCACCACCGACGAACCCACTGAAGCCCAGCAGGAAGCGGTTGATGTTGAAGTCGTTTTCATTGCGGACGGGAAGGGTGGTGCCGGCGGAGTCGGTCCACTGGGTGACCCCACGGGCCAGTTCCAGCCAGCGAAACTGAAGATAGCCATCGAGGGCCAGGGCAAACGGAAACTTGCCGCTGTCCTTTTTGGCGGCATACAGCAGCAGGCCCTTGGGCGGGGCGATGTCGGTGGCAGGGATGTACATCGGCCGCGGAATCCCGGCCAATCGCCTTGTCACTTCCCGTTCGACCGCCTCGTCAATCCGCCGCTGTAGTTCCTCCGGGTCGATTTCTTCCCGCTCGGCCTCCGGCACCAGCATGACCGGCTGGTTGCCCTCGTCGACGACAGTTGCGGCCGGCTCAGGCACTGCGGGCGTCGGCCGCAGTACCGACTTGGAACTGTCGATGCCACCGGGCAGTTCGACATCGCCCTCATCGCCAGCCACCTCTTCGCCCTGGAACAGCACCGGCGCAACCTCGGCGGCAGCCAGCGACCGCAGCCCGGCAATCAGCAGGAATCCCGGAAGCAGGCTGACGATCAGAGCATGGAGCGGGCGGGCAGGCATGGAACGGCGGGCAAGGGGAACAGAAAATGCCGTCAGATAGAACCACGCCATCGCCCGCAGGATCAAGACAGATTGCAGCCTGCGGCCCCGGCGGGAACACCGGGCGATCACAGCCTGGGCAGTCTGCGTCGCGGCGAGAAACCGCGGTGACTCACTCTGCCGGCAGCGGCTCGAGCGTCAGTGGATCCCGCAGCGGCAGGTGCTCGACCTTGCCACCGAAAAACTCCTGCATGCTGGCCCGCTTCTCCAGGTCGCCCGGGGCGATCGCCTCCCAGTCGCCGACCACCAGGATCGCCAGCTGGGTTGGATCGAGATGCTTCTTGGCGACCCGCAGCAGGTCGTCCTTGGTCACCGCCTTGACCTTTTCACGATACGTCTGCCAGTAGTCTGCCGGCCGGCCGGTCCACTCGTCGTTGACGAACACCGCAAGCGTTCGCGGCTTGCTCTCAAACTGCCGCGGGAAGGTCTCGATCAGGCCTTGTTTGGCTGTTTCAAGTTCCTCATCGGTGACCGGCTGCTGCCGGATGGCCTTGATCTCATCCAGTACGATCTTGGTGGCCAGTGCCACGGTCGGGTTCTTGCTTTCAAAGGTCGCTTGAAAGGCTCCGGGGTAGTCGACCCGCTCGGACAGAATCGACCGCACCGAATAGGCCAGCCCCTCGTTGCTGCGAACCTTCTGCATCAGCCTGCTGGTGAAGCCACCCGCCCCGAGGATCTCGTTGAGCAGTTCCAGGGGAATCGCGTCGGGGTCGTCCCGACTGATCGCCCGCTTGCCCAGCACCACCTTGCCCTGGGGAATGTCCTTGGGCACATGGTAAAGCCCGGGGGTGAGCTGCTGGGTTGGGGCCACCGGGGCGGCCGCGGCCGGGCCCCGCTCCCAGCCGGCAAAGGCGGCAGCCAGCTTCTTGAGCATCGCGTCGGTTTCGAAATCACCCGAAACCGCCACGATCATGTTGCCGGGATGGATGATGCGGTCGTGGATCTGCTGCAGCTGCTCGCGGCCGATCGCCAGCACACTGGCCTCAGTCGGCTGGCTGGCCTCAAAGTGGTTCCGGCCATACAGCATCGCCTTCCACTCACGGGCCAGAATCGACGAGGCATTGTCGTTGCGTTGCTTCAGCGACTCGAGCAGCCGGGCCTTGGCCACATCGAGCCGCTGCTGGTCGAAGGCCGGAGCCTTGAGCATCTCAACGAACAGCTTCAGGCTCTCGTCAAAGTTGTCAGCCAGCGCATTCAGCCGAGCCGTCGTAAAGGTTGTGCTGGCCGAGACAGACGCCTCCGTGGCGAGAAAGTCGAGGGTCTCATCAAACTCCGCGGGACCGATCTTGCCCGTGCCCCCTTCCCGGACCAGCCGGGCCATCATCGATGCCAGCCCAGGCATCTCCGGAGGATCGAGCGAGTCGCCTCCCTTGAACGTGATCGTCAGATCGATCAGCGGAAACTCATGCGACTCAGCGGCATAGACAACCGTGCCGTCCGGCAGGGTCTTCCGCAAGTCGGCCGCCTTCGGGGGCGTGTAGGCCAGTGGCTGAAACTCAATCGCCTCCGGCCGGGGTGGAATGGCTGCTGCCGGTGTCACCGCAAGCAGGCTGCCGAGGGTCACGACTGCCACGGCCCACAACCGACTGATTACCCTGATCATGCCGCTGCTCACTTGGTTTCCTCCTCGGCTGGCTCGCTGCCGGCCCGGCGATAGATCGCCACGCTGCGGTTGGTCTCATCGAAATAGGTTGTCGCCACCCGCTTGATGTCAGCCGCCGTCACCGCCTCATACTTCGCCGGCATCTCGTTGATCTCCCGCCAGTCGAGCAGGGTTTCATAGAAGGCCAGCTGAATCAGCAGCGACATGTTGTTCTCCAGTCGCCGGTAGTTGGAGGCGGCGACCCGATTTTTCAGCTTGCGAAGCTCCCGCTCCGGCACCTCCTCGCGCTGCAGCCGGGCCAGTTCCTCGTACCAAGCCTGCTCCAGCATCTCAGGGGTCGCCTCGCCGCGGGTTGTCGCATCGAACGAGAACAGCCCGGCGTATTTGCGGGTGTCGGAACTGGCCGAGGCAGTGGCGGCAATCCCACGGCCCTCGACCATCGTGGTATAGAGCCGGCCGGTCCGCTCATTGAGCACCTCAGCCAGCATGTCGAGCGGATAGCTGTCGGCATGGCCAGCCGGCACCGTGTGGTAGCGGACCTCGATCGACGGCGGAAAATCACCCACTGCGTTCATCCGCTGCTCAGCCAGCTGCTCGACCTCGAGGGTGACCACCGGGGGCGGTTTATTGCTGCCCGGATCGAGCCGAGAGAAATACTCCTGGATAAAGGCCTTGGCCTGCTGGGGATCGAAATCACCCACGACCACGCCGAAGAGATTGCCCGGCCGGTAGTAGGTGTTCCAATAAGTCTGGGCCTGCTCAAAGGTGTAGCTATTGAGGTCGCTGGGCCAGCCGATCACCGGCCAGCTGTAGCCACAGGAGGCCCAGAACATCGAGTTGAACTGCTCCTGAAACCGGCCCGTCGGCGTGCTGTCGGTCCTGAGGCGGCGTTCCTCGTGCACGACATCCCGCTCGGAATAGAACTCGCGGAAGACGCTGTCGCTCAGCCGGTCGCTCTCCATCCAGGCCCAGAGTTCGAGCTTGTTGGACGGCACCGTGATGAAGTAGCAGGTGAGGTCATAGCTGGTGAAGGCGTTCATGCCGCTGCCACCGGCCTTGGTGTAGACCTGATCGAACTCATCCTTGACGATCGTGGCGGTGGCCGGCCCCGCCTCGCCGCGGCCCTGCTGGGCCCTGATCAGGGTGTCGAGTTTGCTCCGCAGGCTCCGCAGTTGGGGCGTGTCATGGGCGGGGTCCCAGGGGTCGTCAATTTCGCCCAGCCGATACCGTTCGTATTGCTCGGTCCAGACGATCTGATTGATCTGGTCGCGAACCTTCTTCTGCTCCACCCGGAAGGTGCGGTCCTTGTCGGGATCACCGGTGCCGATGGTGTTGGTGCCTTTGAACATCATGTGTTCGAAGAAGTGGCTGATGCCGGTGATGCCCGGCCGCTCGTTGACACTGCCAACCCGGGCCACCCAGCCGGCACTGACGACATTTGGCTGATCGGTGCGGGGCACCAACAGGAACTGCATGCCATTGGGCAGCGTGAATTCCTCCACCGCCACCTGCTGGGCGACGGCAGGCTCCGCCGCAAGGAGGCACGCGGCGGTCACACCAAGCAGCACCCGCTTCAGGGACACCGCCGCAGTGCCTCTCCCTCGGTGGCGTGTTCGTGAATCCCGGTGGGGCGTCCCCGACGCGTCGGGGCGAGCCCCTGCCATCTCGACGGCCGTTCGCTCCGGGCATCCTGCCCTTCGCTCACTCGACGGAAACTTCGCTTCGCCATCCCGGCTGCGTTCAGTTTCCGACGCCGCTCGATTGGCATGGCCTCGCCCCTCACTCAATGGTGTTCCACCTGACCTTGCACCGGCTTGAAGAACCGGCTGTTGAAACCTCCACCGCTGCATCGAATGCACCCTGCTGGGAAAATAATGAATGCCCGGAAGTCGCACATTGAGACATCCCTCACGCTGTTATACCCGGCCGGCCCGAGCCCGTGCAGGCGAAGTGTCTGGTTTCGGCCGGCCGGCATTCTGAAGCCCAAGCCGACCGCCGGCGGCATTTCTCAGGTGCCGAGGGCTTCCCCGACGTGGCTTTGAGCCGGCCGCGTAGAATTCCCTGCGGGGGTCGATCAATCGCCGTCTCATTCGTCAGCCTTCTCCAGGAACCCAGTCATGCCCTCGCTCGACCGCCCCGATCCCGCGATCCTCGGCCATGTGCTCGCCGAACATCGCGAACTGTTCCAGCTGATCTCGCAGGCAAAACATGCCTTCAACGATACCGGCAGGCCGCTGGGAAAGCGGCGGGAATTTGCACGTGAGACGCTGACCACGCTGCGGCATCACCTCGCCGACCACTTCGCCCAGGAAGAGCGGGGCGGCTTCCTCGAGGAGGCGGTCACCCGGATGCCCCGGCTGGGCCGGCGGATGGAAGAGATTCTCCAGCAGCACCCGCCGCTGCTCGCTGAACTCGACAGCCTCGCTGCCGCGCTGGCAGACTCTCAGCTTGATCCGACCGACTGGCGGGCAATCGGCCAGCAGTTCGAAACGTTTGTCGGTCACCTCCAGGCTCACGAGAGGAGTGAAAATGCGGTCGTACAGGAAGGCTACAACGAGGACCTGGGGTTGGCTGACGACTGATGCTCGCTCGATCGCCGTGGCGGTCGCCCTGACGCTGCCCGGAGCGGTTGCCGTCGTTCCCGCCGCCGAGCCCGAGCCGCTGCGGCCCGACGACGTCGCCGTCTTCATGCGGGCCAAGCTCGACCATTCCAGCGAGGTGCTCGAAGGCCTCTCGTTGGCTGACTTCGAGAAGATCCGCCGCGGCGGCCAGCTGCTGGCCCTGGCCAGCCAGGCCTCCAGCTGGCAGGTGCTGCAGTCGGAGGAATACGCCCGCCAGAGCGTCGCCTTCCGCCGGGCCTGCGAGCGGCTGGAGCGGGCGGCCGCCGAGAAAAACCTCGACGCCGCGGCCCTTGCCAGGATGGACGTGACGATGAAGTGCGTTCAGTGTCATCGGTACGTCAGGGACCAGCCGGGGCAATGAACTGGCGACCGGCGGCGGTGAACGTCGAAACGCCCCGGCTTTCCCAGGTTCGCATTCTCAGGCCGGGCTTCGCGCCGATTCACGGCCTGGGGGTGCACGGACAATCTTCTTGCGCAGCCCGTTTGCCGCTCACATCACTGGCGTGCCATCGGTCCAGTGGGCTCGAGCCACCAGATCCCGGACTGTTTCGCCACACGGCTTGAACACCTTGTCGAGTGGTGTTGCCGTGGTGATCTCACGCAGATCGATCACGAGCGGCGGGCCAGTTTCCGACCCGACTGAAAACCCAACCACACCGATCTGCGGTGAACAAACGGCCATGCCGTGGGGCCGGAAGCGTGTTCGTCCGGGCTTCGCCGCATCTGCAGCCAGTAGCTTGTCTGCGTTACCGTCCGGGGCAGGCTGAGCTGCCGACCTTTCGGTGGTCGACGCCAGTGTCAGATCGAATTCGCAGCAATCAGCGACGGCCGCACACAGCAGCGACAGCAGCCGCGGACGATCCGCGTAGGCCGGCTCGGACCGGTTCTCAACATGCCAGGCGTCTCGCATGACCGCCACCTGCTTGGCGAGTTGCTCCGGGAGAGTGCCGGCAATCTTTTCCCAGAGTGACTCGACTCCCGACCAGAGCACCGTTCCCTCAGCAAATCGCAGTTGCTCGCGGCCGAGCAGAAAGGCGGTCACTTCAAGCAGTGTCAGAGGCTCCCGCGGCATCCAGCGTTTTTCCTCTCCCCCTTGCCGCGCGAGGTGCCAGCCCTGCTTCCGGCCCTCGGACACGCTCTGCCGTTCGACCGGGTAGCCACACGAGGCGAGGAATTCGCAGTCACGCCCCAGCGTCCGAAGAGAGAGGCTCGTCAACCCGAGCGCCTCCTTCAGATGCTCGACGAGTTCATCATCGGCCACCGGACGCCGCGACGTTTCGAGTTGTTCAAGGAGTTTCCAGATCCGCAAAAATTGTTCATGGCGAGCAAAGTGGGTTGTCATGGTGGGGTGCCGGAGGTCCGCGGGTGCCAGATCAGAAAGCCGACCAGGCCACTGATACTTAGGAACGAGCATCGCACACTCACCCGACAGCCTGACACGGAAACCCGCACCGTTGGTCAGCCACCCTCCGCAAGTATGGCGGTTCAGCACAGCACCTACGCCACTTTTTCGGACAATTTGTCCGGTCCGGGCAACACCCACCCGTCACCCCGATTCCGGTCGCTCAGTGCCTGCCAAACCTCGGCGGCATCGACCAGCCGCTCGACCATCGTGCGGAGTTGCAGCGGTGTCAACGAGCCATCAGCGATCGGAACATCGGGCACCAATCGCAGGTTTTCAAACTCGTCGTCGTACTCGACACCGACCAGCGGCATGGCGGCGGCGAATCGACAGGCCAGGAGGCAAGTGGCAGCTGGATCATTGTCGACCTCGATAGCTCGCTCAATGCTCACCCGCAGTCGCTGCCCAAGATCGAGGACCGCAGCCGTGACGACCGCCAGATGTTCCCCGCGGCGGTTCTGGTAGCTGCTGGTGACAAACACCAGCCGGATGACCTGGTCAGTCTCATCATGGTTGAATCTCAGATCAGTTTGCTTCAGCGCGGACGCACAGTCCTTGAGTGTCCAAGGCATTCCCTTGCCCCCTTGTTTTAAGTTCATCGGGAGCTCCAGCTCCCCTCATAAGAAGTACGCCCGAAACACCCTGACCTTGCGCGGCGAAAAGGATTTTCCTGTGGCCAGTGCCCCGTCCAACGGTGCCGGGGTCGACGCTAATCTACAGACGTCTACGGTGCGAGTAATAATTGGTAAGGTCCAAACCGTTTGGGGCAGGAGGTACGAGGTAGGGGCATGACACGCTTTGATGGTCCAAGCGATACCTGTCACCAGCATCAACTCGATCAGTACGCCCAACTGCTGCTGCAGTGGCAGGACCGCCAAAGCGACGACGCCTTGAGCGAACTGCTGCGATCGGCCCGCCCGCTGATCGAAGCGGTTGCCCGCCAAGCCCTTCATGACGTCGGCGTCGGGGCGAACAACTTTCTTGACGACACGCTGTCGCTGGTCGCCGACCATCTCCGCCGGCTCCCCCGATCACCACTGCCCGGCGCGGAATCGCAACGCGACGGCTCCGCCAGAAAACAGCCGAGGGTCATGGCCTTCGCTCCGAGACCCGGCCAGACAAATTCGGGCCGCCGGTTTCTCACCTGGCTAACGAGACGCCGCGCCGCCGAGGTCGCCCGACGGCATCGGCGGCGACGTCACCTGGCTGGCAGCTTTTCGGAGTGCAACCCCGACCGGCTGCAGAAAGCTGTGGCCGATGCTGCGTTCAATCAGTTCGCAGACCGAGAATCACAACAGCGACAGCACGAACGGATCGACTGGCTCTATTCGATGCTCAATCGGCTCGAGCCGCATGATCGGCTCTTGATGGAACTGATCCTGGAGGGCAAGACGCTGGCCGTGATCGCCCATGTGCTCGGCTGCTGCGAGGGCACGGTCTGCCGCCGCCGGCAGCGGATCGAGGAGTGGCTGCGAGAATCAGCCCCCCCCGCGCGGGGAATCTATGCAAACACCACGGTCCGCCGACCGTGAACAAAGACCCGGTCCTCCAGCACCAGCCGGACCGCCCGGGCGAGCACCAGCTTCTCAACATCGCGGCCGGCCTGGGCCATCCGCGCCGCCGAGGCGCGGTGATCGACCGGAATCACGTCCTGGGCGATGATCGGCCCGGCATCGAGTTCGGCGGTGACAAAGTGGGCGGTCGCGCCAATCACCTTCACGCCCCGCTCGAAGGCCTGCCGGTAGGGGCTGGCCCCGACAAACGCCGGCAGAAATGAGTGGTGGATGTTGACGAGCCGGCCGGCATAGCGATCGACAAACCGCTCTGAGAGAATCCGCATATAGCGGGCCAGCACAACCAGGGCCGGTTCGTAGTGGTCAATCGCTGCAGCCAGCTGCTGTTCGTGCGCCGCGCGGCTGAGGCCGTCATGTGGCAGATGGGTGAAGGGCACATCGAACCGCTCAACCAGCGGCCGCAGGGTCTCGTGATTGCTGATCACACCGACAATCTGGGCGGGCAGTTCACCAACCGCATCAAGCAGCAGCAATTCACCCAGGCAGTGCGGCTCGCGGGTGGCACAGATCACGATTGGCTGTCGCTCGCGGCTGGCCACCCGCACCGTTGCGGCGGTCGGCAGCACAGCGGCAAGGTCGGCCCGCAGCCGGTCGACCACGGCTTCATCAGCCGCGGCTGCGGCAGTCACCTCGGCCCGAAAGAAGAAGTGGCCCGCCTCGGCATCGACGAACTCTTGATTGCTTTCAATGTTCAGCTGATGGTCGGCCAGCACACCGGTGATCCGATGGATCAGTCCCACCTCGTCGGGACAGTCGACCAGCACCACCTCCCGGAGCAGCTGGCTGCCGGTTCCGTCGCCGCCCTTCATTGCGGTCATGCGTTGTCTCCTGCGACGGGCACACCTTGATGGTGCTCAGCCCAGGCGGCCACCGGGCCCGGCACCCAGGCCAGGCAGACCTCCTCGACCGAACTGCCAGTCTTGCGGGCCGGCACGTCGACCCGCTCAATCGCAATGGTCTCGGGGTTGGCCTCGGCCCGCACCCGGTCGATTGCCGCGGCCAGTTCGTCTTCCAACTGTTCCTGTTCAGCAATCACCGCTTCCAGGGCCGCCTCGGCATGGGTGACGTCGGCCTGCTGCCGGGCGGTGCGGCTGGCCGATCGGGCCGAGGTGGCCACCCGGCCGAGCGACCGCGAAGAAGCCCGCCCGCGAAGCAGGGCATCAAGAATCGCCGTGCCGATCGACACATAGGTCTGGAACGACTGATGCTTGACGTCGGCCTGTTCTTTTTCGAGCTTCTGCCGGGCCCGCTCGACCCGGCCGGCGGCGGTGGCCAGCTTGCGTTCATAGCGGTCGCGGAGGCGATCAATCTCGGTGTCCCGCCATTCCCGCAGCTGCTGGGCCACCCGCAGCCGGAAGGCCCGTTCGGTTTCATCCGGTTCAGAGACCGCGTCGATCTGCGGCACCGACAACAGCGACAACCGCTGCGTCCGCACCAGCGTGTCCCGCAGGCTAATCGCCAGCGACCGATAGCTCTTGGCCAGCGCCAGCGGCCCTGGCAGGCTGGCGTAGGTGGCGGCAGCCGGCCGTTCGGTGGCGGCGGGCATGGCCGGCAGCAGCTGGCCGGCGTCCCAGGCCGCGGGGCCGGTGCTGTCGCTTCCCGCCGCCAGGCAGACGACCTCGCGGGTGCAATCAACGCCGAGCGACCGCTCAGAGAACCGCAGCCAGGCCCGGCCGATGATGGCCGGCTCGAGCTGGACCGCGGCGGCCTCGGGCCCGTCGCCAGCAAGAACCATTTCCTTGATGCCCGGCGGCAGCAGCGGCCGGGGACCGCCAGCGGGCTCCGGCGTGGGGGCCTCGGCTGGAACCACTCCGGCCGCTGGCGTGGCGGCCGCCGTTTCCGGTGACGACCCGGCGGCCGGCGGTGGTGCCGCAGCCGCAGTGGCAGCCGCCCCGGGCAGCCGACTGAGTTCCTCCCGCAGCAGCGGACCCCGCAGATAAGCCATCGTCCAGCGGGTCTCGAAGACCGTCTCGGCATCGCCGTGCACGCTGTGCATCAGGAACCGGCGCTTGCCGAGGCCGGAGAGCAGCCGGTCGAGGTCGCTGCGGTCGAGCGACCGGCCGGCGGCTGCCGCAGCGCCCTCCAGGCCGTCGAGCACCCGGGCTTTGTCGCGGGCGGTCTGCAGCCGGCCGAGGAACCAGAGGCCGGTGTTCGACAGCCCCTTGTAGTCGAGATCGACCGGGTTCTGGCTCGCCAGCACGACGCCGAGGCCATAGGCCCGGGCCTGCTTGAGCATGGTCAGCAGCGGGGCCTTGCTCGGCGGGTTGGCCGTCGGCGGCAGGTAGCCGAAGACCTCGTCCATCAGAAAAATCGCCCGCAGCGATGACGTGCCCGGCTGCGACCGCATCCACGAGACGGTCTGCCCAGCCAGCAGCGTGACGAAGGCCATCCGCTGCGGCTCTGACAGATGGGCGATCGAGACGATGCTGACCCGCGGCCGGCCGGTCTCGGTCCAGAGCAGCCGGTCAACGTCGAGCGGTTCGCCATCGAGCCAGACATCGAAGCCCGGGGTGGCGGCGACGGTGTTGAGCTTTTTGGCCAGGGCGAACCGGTCGGCGGCCGGATAGAAGTTTTCCAGATCGAGAAACCCGATCCGTGCCAGCGGCGGCGCGGGAATTGCCTGGATCAGCCGGCCAAAGTCGATCGCCTCGCCCCGCTGCCAGAAGCTGTCGATGATCGCCGAGAGCAGCACATGATCGCGGCTGGTACCGGGGGCGGCGTCGATACCGGCCAGGGCCAGGATGCCCGAGACGAGCGCCTCGATCCGCTCCCGCCAGGCCTCGGCATCGGCCCGCTCGCCGGGCGGCGGCGGGGTGAAGCTGCCGAGCATGGCCAGCGGCCGGCCGGCCCGGCTGCCCGGGGTGTAGACCGCCAGATCGCAGGCGGCACGCAGCCGGGCGATGCGGTCGGGGGTCTGGCCACTGGCCTCGAGGCCTGCCCGCCAGGTGGCGGCCGTGCGGGCGGCAAGTTCCTCCGGCTCGATCCCTTCGCGGCGGGCGACGGCGGGATCGACCCAGGGCAGGAAGTCGGCCGGGGCGAGGTCGGGAAACGCAAGCAGCAGATTGGCGAGGTCGCCCTTCGGATCGATCACCACCGCCGGGATGCCGTCGAGGGCCGCCTCCTCGAGCAGGCCGACGAGCAGGCCGGTCTTGCCGCTGCCGGTCATGCCGACACAGACCGCGTGGGTGGTCAGCCGGCGGGCATCGAGCAGCAGCGGCTCGGGCGTCGGCTCGCCGCTGGCCGGGTCGACGCGGCGGCCGAGATAGAAGATGCCGAGGCCCTCGATGGCGGATGATTCGTCGCTGGCTGCCGGCGGTTCCATGCGGGTGCTGCCTGAAGACGCGGTGACCGGAGAATGGAATACCGGCAAAAATACCACACGGATGGTGGGCGGGGGTTTGGTGCGTCAGGGGAAGCGCGGGCATCGCTCCCGCGGTTTTCGGCTGGCCTTTCTCACTCGGAAAGAATGATCACACGGAGACACAGAGGCACAGAGAGACAACCGCATCGGTCCGAGCGTGACGGTCCTGACGACCGCCGGATTTGAGATTGCGGCCAGTCCTGCTCCTCTGTGGCTTTGTGCCTCCGTGTGAATAAATCCGAGACGACGCAGTGGCGAAGCTGCCCGCGAAACCTCTTCCGGTCCGGTCGCTTCCGCTCCCGGCTTCCATTTGCAGAGAAAACACGATCGTCGTATCCGTTTTTCCCCGGCGGGCATCCGCCCGTTGGTACCAAGTCGCGGAATCCTGCCGCCGGGTGGCAGTGACTCGGGCTCAAGCGGAACCATTGAAGCCACCGCGTTCTTCGTGTCCTTCGTGCCTTCGTGGTGAATCGGTTCACCCGCGGAACTCCGCCGCCACACCCAAAAAGAATCCGCCGACGACCGGGCCGGGTGAAGGTTCCCCGCCGCCGGCCGCCGGCGAATTCAGTCGCCGAACGCCTCTCGACAACCAAACTGGGTAATCACCGCCGCGGCCGCGACCGGGCGGGGCGTCCCGCTCCCCGGCAGGCGGGCGGGCTGGCAAGGGTCACCACAATCACCTCCTCGCCCGTGGCGGTGCTGATGTCGTGATGAACATTGATTGGTTCAGCGCCAGTCACCTCGCGGACCATCGCATCGAGCGTCTGCCGGCCGGCCAGCACCAGATGGCCGCGAAGCTGCTTGAGCAGTTCGGCAGCCCGGCCGTTGCCATTGTGATGCGACTCGATCAGCCGCTGCTCGGCGGCGGTCAGCACGCCATCAAGATGAACGAAGAGCTTGTTCTCAACCAGGTGCGCGTGGACCCGCCGCGGCCCGCGGCCCATGTATTCCTGCTGAAAGCGGGTGACGATGTCGCAGATCGCCGCTTCAAGTTCTCCCTGCGATTGCATCGGTCAGCTCCCAAACGTGGTGGTGCCCGGCGGGGAAAGACTGGCCGGCACCGGGACGCGAATCCCTCCCGCACCGGTGCCGGCCGAAGCCTCCCTCGCCCAGAACCGCACCCCCTCGCTGGTGGGGTTCTGGCTGCCTGTTCTTTCGACCCGCCGACCGGCTGGCCATAAATTTTTTTGAACGAAGGTGTCCAATCGTCGATTCCGGCGTTTCCCATGGGCGAACAAGGCCGGCCATCGCCGCGGGCTAACCCATGTTCAGTTAACCAGTTAGCACGCAGTGGCCAAACGCGGCCCAACGCGGCGACCACCGATCCGGCTTTGCTCGCCGCAGCGAGCAGTCAAGGATGCCAGCAGTTGCCTGGGGGAGGAAAAGTTCTACTAAAACTCGCATCCCCCGGAATCGCCCTGCCGGACCGCACGGTATGCGGACCGGCGGCATGAATGCCTTGAACCCGCAGGGATGCCGCCATGGAATGGTTTGCCGTTTCACCGTTTTTCGATCGCACCCGTTCCCGTCGCCGTAGCCGCACCGCCTGGCTGACGACTGAACCGCTGGAGCCGCGGAAGCTGCTTACCGCCGCCCCAGTGGTGGCGTCTGGACCGGCGCTGCCCGACTGGGTAGCCGACATCGACGCTGGCATCATGCCGGCAGTGCGGGACAACTATTGGGTCGGCCGCTGGGACACGGCTGTCGAGAGCCTGCCGGTCGAGATCAGCCCCGGCTGGAAGCTGGAGGCGATCAGCCAGCGGAGTTTTGCCCTGCACGCCCCGGGAGCCTCGGCTGTCGAGGTCGTCGGCTGGGCCGCCGACCAGCAGGCCGTCGCCTGGGTCGAGCCCGACGTGATCTTCCTGCCGGCAACGGTCAATGATCCGCTGTTCGTCGACCAGTGGGCACTGGAGAACACCGGGCAGTACTACGGCACGCCGGGCGTTGACATCGCCGCCCCGGAAGCCTGGCAACTGACCACGGGCAGCCGTGGCGTAGTTGTGGCGGTGATCGATTCAGGCATCGACATCAACCATCCCGACCTGGCCGGGAACATCTGGACCAACCCCGGTGAGATCGCCGGCAACGGCATCGACGATGACGGCAATGGATTCATCGACGACATCCACGGCTGGGACTTCGTCGACGACGACAACCTGCCGCTCGACGGTTATGGCCACGGCACCCACATCGCCGGCACGATCGGTGCGGTGGCCGACAACGGCCTTGGGGTGGCCGGCGTTGCCTCGCGGGTATCGCTGATGGCCCTGCGGTTTCAGGACGATCGCGGTGCCGGCTACACCAGCGGCATGCTCGCAGCGCTCGACTACGCCACCCGGATGCGGCGAGACTTTGGCATCAACATCGTCGCCTCGAACAACTCTTGGGAAGCGGGAAACTTCTCGCTCGTGGTCGAGGCAGCCATCCGGGCCCATGGCGAGGCGGGCATCACCTTTGTGGCCGCCGCGGGCAATGACGGTCGCAACACCGACCTCAGCCCCGCTTATCCCGGCGGCTACGACCTGCCCAACGTGATTGTGGTGGGGTCACATTCCTCCAGCGGCAGCCTTGCCGGCAGCTCCAACTTCGGCGTTGCCTCGGTCGATCTGGCCGCGCCGGGGCTGGCGATCAAGTCGACGCTGCCAGGCGGTAACTACGGCATGCTTTCGGGCACCTCGATGGCGGCGCCGCACGTCACCGGCGTGGTCGCCCTGCTGGCGGCGGCCAAGCCCGGCATCTCGGTGGCGGAGATCCGCGGGGCAATCCTCAACGGCGTGACGCCGACGGCCGAACTGGCTGGCAAAGTTGCCAGCGGCGGCCGGCTGAACGCCTTCGCGGCCCTCGGCATGCTGGGGGACGTCGTGGAGCCAGCTCCAGAACCCACGCCTGAACCCACGCCTGAACCCACGCCTGAACCCACGCCAGAACCCACGCCAGAACCCACGCCAGAACCCACGCCTGAACCCACGCCTGAACCCACGCCTGAACCCACGCCGGCTCCCGAACCGGAAGCAACCGTCGTGCTGCCGCTGGAAGAGCGTTTCGTGCAGGACAGCACCGAGCCCGATGCCATCGTCTGGCAGCAGCAGGAGGGCAGCTTTGCTGTACTCGACCAGACAGCCGTCTCGACTGACGAAATGGATTCGACGATGACGGTGCGAAGTGAGCCGGCGGCCGACGTCACCCTGCGATCATTCGTCGATCTTCGCAGCGGCGGCAAGCGGGCCCGGCTGATCGCCCGGCAAATCGCCCCCGACACCTACTACAGTGCCGAGCTGGTCGTCACCCGTAAGGGCCAAATGGTGGTGATCTACCGCTACGAAAACGGCCAGCGGATTCAGCTTGGGGCTCGCAAGGCTCCCAAGCGGATCGGCCGGCTGGAGTTTCACCTCCGAGGCAGCCAGCTCTCGCTCTATTTCCGGCGAGAACTGCTGGTGCAGGTCAACGACAGTGTGATCGCGGCAGCCGGTTCCGTCGGCATCAGCGCGAAGGGAGCGGGCGTGAAGTTCGCCAACTTCTTCGCCGACGTCTGATCGACAGCAGGCGGCTGCCGCCAACTGTCTGGAAACGGCAGCAAGCGACAGCCCCCGCGGGTGCAGCCCGCAAATACAACGCAGACCCCGCAGTTTTCTTGCGTGACCCAGACTGCGCAATATACTTCCCTCGTTGCGTGAGCGACCGCTTGCGATTCACCACCGCCCAACTCGGCGGAGGCGGCGTCGCGGCAGTTGCACTCGCAGTACACGCCACAAACGAACACGACGGAAGACGAGACGAGGGGCAGTCCGGCACAGCGGCCGGAGGGTCCGTCGCAGCGTAAGCCGGTGTGAGAAGGCAGGATGTCCCCTGCCCTTTCGCACCGGCTTTTTTTGTTTTTGTTTCTGCCGGTGCGCGGTCCTCCAGGTCCGCTGGCGGGAAAGGAAACGACGCAATGCCAGCGACCAGCACCAGCCCCTTGCCCCGGAGCCATTCATGCCAGCGATGCCATCGACCAGCAGTGAAGCACCCTTTCCAGCCGCAGCGGCCCGGCCCGCCCGGCCCAGCCTTGCGTCGCGGTCTCCGCGTCCCCGGCAGCCCCGCGGTCAGGCCGTGGGACGGCTCGTCGCCCAGGCGGCCGCCGACTTCGAGCAGCGGCTGCTGGGCCGGTCGCCCCGGCATGTCACCGTCACCGTCGGGGCGGGACTGATCGTGGTCAGCCTGCAGCAGCGGCTCGCCCCAATCGAACGCGAGGTGGCTGCCGACCCAGCCGGCAGCAGCCGTGTGCAGGATTTCCACAAGGATCTCTTTGCCGCTTCACGATCAGCCTTCCGCGAGCATGTTGCCGCCCTGACCGGCGTCGACCTGGCCGCCGGTGTGCTCGACATCGATCTCGAGACCGGCTGCCTGCTGAAGACCTTCAGCACCGGGCCGGCGATCGATCTCTATCTGTTCGGCTCGCCGGCTCCGCTGCTGGGACTGCCGATCGACTGGCATGTGCATGCCGAAGCCGTGCGGCGACAGACCGTCCGGCAAACCAGTCACGCAACCGTCACAAAGGAGGTGGGGGGCAAAGGAGCCCCCTGCGACTGCTTGCAGTCACGAAGGACCGTCAACCATGAAGAGGTGAACCATGTTGGTACTGACACGAAAGAATCGGGAGAGCGTGATCATCGGGCGTCCCGAGGATCTGGAAGTAATGCTCGAAATCACAGTCCTTGAAATCGAGGGGGGCCGGGTGCGGCTCGGATTCGAGGCCGACACCCGGATGCCGATCCACCGCCGCGAGGTCTGGGATCGCATCTGCAACGGTGAACTCAACGGCAGCCCCGTCGCCGCTCCCCTGGCGGCTGCCCGGAGCCGCTGACGGTGGCGTGGACGCAGACTATCTGCCCCACGAAAGCAGTCGGCGCCGCAGCGGACGCGGCGACCGTCAGCTGACAGCTTGCTTTTCCAAGGAGGTCCATCTGTACGAGCGGAGGTGCTCCGTGAAATCCCAGGGCGAGATCGAGTCGGCCGTCTGCGACGGCATTTCCCGTTTCCAGCAAGAATTCATCGGCCGGGGGCCAAGCGACATCCATGCCCATTTGGTCGGCTCGCTGCTGGTTGTCCGGCTGCAGGGCGTGCTGACCCCGGCTGAAAGGCAGCTGGTCCGTCCCCGGAAGCAGTGGGGACAGCCCGTGGCGAGCAACGGCGAGGCGACTGACGGCGAGGCAGCCGACGGCGAGGCGGTAGCGACGGCCGACGGCCAGGATCAGGACAATGGCCGGTCGCTGCTGAAGCAGGTGCGGTCGCACATGATCGCCACCGGGCGGCGGCGGTTGCAGATGATCGTGGAGGAGGCCGCAGGGGTCGGGCTGGTGAGTGTCCATCACGACATCTCAACCGTGACGGGCGAGGAACTTTTCGCCTTCTCGCTTGCCCAGCCTCCCTCCTGCCGCCCCAAAAAGGCCCTGGCCAAAGCCGGCCGCTTCCCGTTGGGGTAGCCGGCCGACCGGTCGCAGCCATCCAGGCACCACGGCCCCCAAACCGCGGCTGCGGGACGGCCGGGGAGCCGTCTTGCACGGAGCAGGCGAAACCGTACACTTGTTCGGTTCGCGGTCCGGAAGGGTCGCTAGCGTAGCTCAATTGGCAGAGCAGCTGATTTGTAATCAGCAGGTTGCGGGTTCGAGTCCCGCCGCTAGCTCACGACGCGGCTGGATGGAGGACCGCTGACGGGCAGTCTTGGAATCCTCCGAAGAAAATGCCGGTTAGCGGTTACAAAAAACGGGCCAGAGCCCGGGCTCGACACCGGCCCGCGACACATTGGTGGCAAAAAGACGAAAACCTGATTCAAAATCTGAATCGATTCTCGGAAACTGGCACCGCAGGAAACACAACAGCAAAAAGGAGAGCAGCGTGGTGGCGGGGTCAAACGATCCCGTCGACCGGTGGTGGACGGACCGGCCAACAGGATCGTCTCGGTGGATTGCGGAACAACCAACGTACCGAACAACGCGGAGGGGAGTTTCCCGAGCGGTCAAAGGGGTCAGACTGTAAATCTGATGGCATTGCCTTCGCAGGTTCGAATCCTGCACTCCCCACTTGCCCCCGTGACAGCCGGTCAGACCGGCGAGCCGAGGCTCACCATTCCCGGCGGTCGATCCCGCGGACCAGCCGATGAGGCCAACCGCGGGTGTAGCTCAATGGTAGAGCAATAGCCTTCCAAGCTAAAGACGAGGGTTCGATTCCCTTCACCCGCTTTTCCGCCGAAATTCGCCGCAGTCCCCAAAACCCGAATCGCAGCACGAGGAAGAAGACGCCCCAGACACCTTCAGACAGATTGGCTGCTGTAGCTCAGTGGTAGAGCGCGTCCTTGGTAAGGACGAGGTCATGGGTTCAAGTCCCATCAGCAGCTCTCCGGCAGCCCGGTCATTTTTGAGCGGAAACGGTTTGCCCCCACGAACAGCATTTGACGATACAATCCGGCTCGGACGATTCCGAACGGACTGAGCAAAAGGTTTGGTTTTCAACAAGCAGGCAACTGAGCCTGCCCCCCTTCAACGAGGAAAGGCCGAGGAAAAGAGCATGGCAAAGGATACTTTTGAGCGAACAAAACCCCACGTCAACGTCGGCACGATCGGGCATATCGACCACGGGAAAACGACGCTCACGGGTGCTCTGGTCGCCGTGCAGGCGGCGAAGGACCTGGCCGTCGCCAAGAGCTACGCCGACATCGCCAAGGGGGGCACCGTCCGTGACGAAACCAAGACGGTGACGATCGCGGTCAGCCACGTTGAGTACGAGACCGACAAGCGGCACTACGCTCACATCGACTGCCCGGGGCATGCCGACTTCGTCAAGAACATGATCACCGGGGCCGCTCAGATGGACGGAGCGATCCTCGTCGTCAGTGCTGCCGACGGCCCGATGCCCCAGACACGGGAGCACATCCTGCTAGCCCGTCAGGTCGGCGTGCCGGCACTGGTCGTGTTCCTCAACAAGGTCGACCTGGTCGATGACCCCGAACTGCTCGACCTGGTCGAGATGGAGATTCGGGAACTGCTTAGCAAGTACGGTTACCCCGGCGACGATATCCCGATCATCCGGGGTGCCGGCAAGCCGGCTTATGACAGCCCGGCCGATCCCGAGGCCAGCAAGTGCATCTCGGATCTGCTCGATGCGGTCGACAGTTACATCCCCGAGCCGACCCGTGAACTCGACAAACCGTTCCTGATGGCGATCGAGGACGTCTTTTCAATTGAAGGCCGTGGTACCGTTGCCACCGGCCGAATCGAGCGGGGCATCGTCAAGGTCGGTGATGAGGTCGAGATCGTTGGCCTTAAGGAAAAGGCTGACAAGACGACAGTCACCGGTGTGGAGATGTTCAAGAAGGTGCTCGACAGCGGCCAGGCGGGCGACAACGTCGGCTGCCTGCTGCGAGGTGTCTCCCGTGAGTCAATCGAGCGTGGCCAGGTGCTGGCCAAGCCCGGTTCGATCAATCCCCACAAGAAGTTCGAGTGCGAGGTCTACGTCCTGTCGAAGGAAGAGGGTGGACGGCACACGCCGTTTTTCGCCGGCTACCGGCCACAATTCTACTTCCGTACCACCGACGTGACTGGTTCGACCAAGCTGCTCAGCGGAGTCGAGATGGTCTCCCCGGGTGATAATGTGAAAATGGAGGTGGAGTTAATGGTGCCAATCGCCATGGATGATGGCGTCCGGTTCGCCATCCGCGAGGGCGGCCGAACGGTCGGCTCTGGCATCGTCACCAAGATTCTTGAATAGTTCGGGCATGCTCGGCTGTCGGCTCCGGGGCATCCGGGGCCGACAGCCGACCCAACGATCATGTGGGGCCCGGGATTGCCGGGTGGCCGCATGGCACAGGGGTGTAGCTCAATTGGCAGAGCGCTGGTCTCCAAAACCAGAGGTTGCGAGTTCGATTCCCGCCGCCCCTGCTTATTGCCCGGCCACAGCGGGTTGCCGAGGTAATTGTTTCACCGGCTCGCTCTGGTGGAACGGGGCAGGTCGGTTGCCGCCACGGCTGGTCCGCCCGGCGGCAGTTGCCAGTGCTGATCGCTGAGAGGTTTCGAGCCAGACTGGCACAGCACGTTCGCAGACAGCAGATAGCAGACAAGGGCAGCACAACGGCATGGCAGGATCACAACAACGAGTCGCTTCATCCGCGTCCTTCTGGGGCGGGCTCCTGAGCTTTTCGCTCTACAAGCGGCAGCAGGGCCGCGTGACGCGGCAGGTGACCTTCGCGGCCATCAGCCTGGCGATTGGCCTAGGCGTCTGGCGGCTGGCCCAGTTGCTGCCGCTTTGGCTGGGCGGTGACGCGGGCAGTTCGTTCGGCGACGAACTGGGCGTCGTCCGGTTTCTCGTGCCCGGCCTGCTGATGGCGGCGGGCATCTGGCTTGCCTTCCGGACAGTGAACACGCCCGCCGTGGCAGACTTTCTGATTGCCGTGGAAACCGAGATGACCAAGGTGTCGTGGCCGACCCGCGATGAGGTCATCCGCAGTTCCATCGTGATCATTTTCATGATCTTCGTTTTGGCCGGCATTCTGGCCGTGTACGATCTGTTTTGGTGGTTTGTGCTCCGGGCCCTACAAGGCTGACCACCGCCGTTGACCAATCTCCCTCGAGGCTCCAGCGACCACCCCTGATGCCGATGCAAGACCACGACGCCCCAACTCCTGCCGACCCGGCTGCTCTCGACACTCCAGCTGCCGCCGACACAATCGGGGCGGCCCAGCCCCAGTCTGCCGACCGGCAAACCGAGGACGCAGACCGTCAGCCGGAGCAGGCCACCCTGGCCGATCCCGCCGCCACCACGCCGTCACCGGCTGACGAGAAGGATGCCCTGCCGCCATCAGCCGATGACGATGCCGATGCCGATGCCGATGATGACGGCCCTGTGGAACTGGATGACCCGTTCTCCGGGAGTGAGGACGCCAAACCGGTCATGCTTGATGGCGAAGAGGAAGAGGCCGAGGAGGAACAGCCTTCCCTTGCCGACATGGACTGGTACATCCTCAAGGTTCAGAGCAATCGGGAAGACTCGATTCGTGACACCCTGCTGCGGCGGATTTCGATGCAGGGCATGGACCCTTGGTTCGGCGAGGTGGTGGTGCCAAAGGAACAGGTCACCGAATTCAAGGGGGGAAAGAAGCGGGTCGTCTGGCGAAAACTCTATCCCGGCTACATCCTGGTCAACATGGTGCTCAATGATGAAACCTGGTTCCTGGTACGGGAAACAGGGGGCATCGGTGACTTCACGGGCTCGGGTGGCAAGCCCAGCCCGATGCTCCCCCAAGACGTTGCCAAACTGCTGCACAAGGCCGAGGAGAAGGCCGACGAGACACCGAAACTGAAGATCAACTTCAAGAAGGGTGATCGCGTCAAAATCAACGAGGGCACCTTCGAGAACTTCGAAGGCGAAGTCGAGCAGATCGATGAGGCCAACGGCCGGGTCACGGTCATGCTCAGTATCTTCGGCCGCTCGACTCCGGTCGACATCGAGTACTGGCAGATCGAGACCGTGTAGCGTTTTCCGCGGACGACGCTCTCAGTGGCCATGCTGTTCGGCCCGACTGTTGCGGGGCTGTTTTCCCGTCGCAGCAGTTGAGGTCCTCAACCCCTCTGCCGCTGGGAGCGTGTCGGAATGAGCGGGCTGGGGTTCAGCGGGGCCGAAGAAAAAACCCGCCGCAATCTGCCGGGCCTTTGACAACCGCGATTTTCCGGGCATGATGTGAGGCTCCCCACAGCGACCGTTTGAAGGAGCCGACCATGGCAAAGCAGGTGACCGGACAGGCGAAATTTCAGGTTCCCGGAGGGCAGGCAACCCCTGCCCCACCGGTCGGCACATCGCTGGGCCGATTCGGAATCAACCTTGGCCAGTTCGTCCAGCAATTTAACGACAAAACGAAAGACGCCGGTGGCATGCCGATTCCGGTTGTGGTCACGATCTACAACGACCGCTCATTTGATTTCGTGACCAAAAGTCCACCGGCGGCAGCCCTGCTGAAAAAGGCGGCGGGGCTCGCCAAGGGCTCTGGTGTTCCCAACAAGACAAAGGTCGGCAAAGTGACGGTGGCCCAACTTGATGAGATCGTGAAGATGAAATCTGCCGATCTCCAGTCCCGCGACGACGAGCACGCCCGGCGGATGATCGAGGGAACCGCCCGGAGCATGGGCATCACGGTCGAGGGTTGAAAATCAGTCGAAATCCACCATACTTCGGGGCTCTCCGGCCCCGATCCCCGGCTTTCCGCCGGATCTTCCTACCCCCTTCCCAGCCGAGTTCCACGCAAGGAAACATACCGTGCGCCTGACGAAAAGGATGAAGGCCGCTCATGCGGTCAAACCCGCCGACGAGACACCGCTCCCTGTGGTCGATGCGGTTGCGGCACTGAAGAAGTTTCCGCCGACGAAGTTCGATCAGACCGTCGAGATTCACATGCGGCTCGGGATCGACCCCAAGCAGGCCGATCAGATCGTCAGAGGCTCCATCGTGCTCCCGCACGGCATCGGCAAAAGTAAGCGGGTGGTGGTATTCGCGAAGGGTAATCTCGCTGACGACGCCCGTGCGGCAGGGGCCGAGGAAGTTGGTGGTGAGGAACTGGCGAAGAAGATCAAAGACGGCTGGACTGACTTTGATGTCTGCATCGCGGCCCCCGACATGATGGGGCTGGTCGGCCCGCTCGGAAAAATCCTTGGCCCCCGGGGCCTGATGCCGAGCCCTCGGGCCGGCACCGTGACCGCTGATGTGTCCAAAACCGTCAAGGAATACAAGGCGGGCAAGGTCGAGTTCCGGAATGACCCGACCGGCATTGTTCACGCTGCCATCGGCAAGGCGAGCTTCGACCCGGACAAATTGGCCGACAACATCAATGCCTTCATCGACCACATTCGGTCGATGCAGCCAACGGCCGTTCGCGGCCAGTACATCAAGACCGTTGCAATCTCGGCGACGATGTCACCCGGGGTCATGGTAGCCGCCTGAATGTCGCCCCCCGGCTTTCCTCTTCCTCAAACCAATCCGCAGAGACGATGAGCAAACTTGTCAAAGACCTGATGATGCAGAACCTCCGGTCGCGACTGGGTGACGTTGGTGATGTCTTCCTCGTTAGCCTGGGCCAAATCGGCGCTCAGAAAACCACCGAACTGCGGCTGGCCTTGCGGAAGAAGAGGATCAACCTGCAACTGATTCGCAACAACCTCGCCCGGCGGGCGTTGGCCGATACACCGCTGGCTCCGGCGTTTGAGGGCCAGGCCGGGATGCTGGCCGTCTGCTGGGGCGCAGACGACATCGTCGACCTCGCCAAGGAGCTTGACCGGATCTCCGGGCTGCCCGACTACGCTGGCTTTGCATGCCACGGCGGAGCGATGGAAGGCGCGAAGCTCGTGGCAGAGGACCTCAAGCGGGTTGCCAAATGGCCCTCCCGGCCGGAACAGCTCTCAATTCTCTCGGGCCAGCTCCTTTCATTGGGCGCGACGCTTTCCGGGCAACTGCTCGCTGGCGGCGGCAATCTGGCCGGTCAACTCGCCAGCCGGATCGAAGACCTCGAGGAGGCGGCCGGCGAACCGGCTGCGTGAACAGGCGGCCGGCAGTTGCTTTTGCAATGCCGAAACCCCGGTCACAAAAAACTGTCAAGTCCAAAAACTTTTGGGACTAGGCAACAGAAAAATTCGTGGTAAGACAAGAGGCTCGCGATTTCTGCAGAAGGCACCTGACGCCATCCAGAATCATCGCCCGCGGACGACAGGCAGATGGCCCGATGACGTCCGCGGAATCCTCAGCACGGCGGCGTGAAGGATTGCTGACCAGCGAACAGTAAACAAACAGATAGTTTCACCATTTCGGTTTGCCCCCAGGCACCGGTTTCTCGAGGGAAAGGATCGCGATCGATGGCAACGGCTGAAGCAACAGAGTCAACCCGGGAATTTTCGGCAGATACGAAGGAACTCGGTGATCGCATCGTCGGCCTGACGCTCAAGGCGGCGAAGGAATTATCCGACTACCTCGATGAGGTGCACGGCATCAAGCCCGCAGCTGGAGGTGCCGTGATGGTCGCCGCCGGCGGCGGCGGTGGCGGCGAGGGTGGCGGCGAGGCCGCTGCCGAGAAGACCGAGTTTGATGTCGTCCTTGAGTCGTTCGGCGACAACAAGATCAGCGTGATCAAGGTCGTGCGGGCGGCCACCGGTCTGGGACTCAAGGAAGCCAAGGATTTGGTGGAGGGCGCCCCCGGCAAGGTCAAAGAGGGGATCTCCAAGGAAGACGCCGAAAAGCTCCAAAAAGAGCTGGAAGAGGCTGGGGCCAAGGTCTCTGTCAAGTAGAAATTGTGTGGCTGGGTCCATTTGTCAGCCAGGCCCTTGGCGGTTTGGCTGACAAATGGTATAGTTTTTGCGTGCGTAGCGCCCCAGCCAGCAATTCTTGTGGTCTTCCTCTCGGGTCTTTGGGCCTCCACCGGGGCCTTCATGTATCGGTAGCCCCGCTCTGGCCACCTGCTGATTCCGTTGCGGTAGAGGCCTGCCGTGATGCGTCCGCCGAGGCGGCACGTCGTTCTCCCTGATTCACCACCGCATCCTTTTCTCCCCGAGGAGTGCATCGTCATATGGCAACCAGCGCTGTTCGCCGACTCCAGCCCACTGAAATCCGTGCCTTCGGCAGCAATCGCAGCAGCCATTCCATGCCCGATCTGACCGAGATTCAGACGCGGTTCTACGAGGCCTTCCTGCAGCAGGACATCCCGCACGGCAAGCGGAAGGATCAGGGCATCGAGGGTGTGCTTCAGGAAATCTTCCCGATTGAGAGCTACGACAAGACTGTCCGGCTTGAATATGTTCGGTACGAACTTGGCAAGCCGCGGTATGCCCCCGACGAGTGTCGCCAACTGAGGCTGACCTACGGTCGGCCGTTGCGGGTCTGGCTGCGGCTAATCCGTGAGCAGCCGATCGAGGAAGAGGTCTATCTCGGCGACATCCCGATCATGATGGGCGGCGGCGAATTCATCATCAATGGGGCCGAGCGGGTCGTTGTCAGCCAGCTGCACCGATCGCCGGGCATCGACTTTGTCGCCGACACCGAGTCGACCGACCGCAAGACTTACAACTGCCGGATCATTCCCGAGCGTGGCAGCTGGATCGAACTGAATGTCTCCAAGAAGGACACCCTGCAGGTTCGGATCGATCAAAGCGGGAAGTTTTCGGCCCTGACATTGCTCCGGGCGATGGACCCGAAGCTCACCAGTGACACCGATATCCTCAAGCTGTTCAACAAAACCACGGTTGAGAAGGTTGCCGGTGGCCGCAGTGTGGCCAAGCTTGAGGGCAAGGTGGCTGCCGATGACATCATCTACCCTAAGGGCAGCGACCGGGCCGGTGAGGTTATTGTCGAGGCCGGCGGCACGATCACCCGCGACAAGTCTGAGCTGATTTGCACATCCGGCCTGAAGGCGGTCGAGTTGCTTCACGGTAACAAGGCGAACCGGCTGCCGTTGATCGAAAACAGCCTCCGGGAAGACGCCGACGAGGCCCGCAAGCGAACCGCCGTCGCCCCCAGTCACCAGGATGCCCTGATTCGGATCTATCAGCGGCTGCGGCCAGGCAATCCTGCCGCCCTCGACAAGGCGGTCACGCTGTTCGACGAAAAGTTCAAGGACACCAACCGTTACCGGCTGGGCCGAGTCGGCCGGTTCCGGATTAATCGCAAATTGGGGCTGTCGGTCCCCGAGACCGAGATGACGCTTCGGGCGGACGATCTCGTGGCTGCGATCCGCTACATGTTGGAATTGATGGACAGCGACAACGAGTCGGTCGAGGTGGACGACATTGACCACCTTGGTAACCGCCGGCTGCGGACCATTGACGAACTCGCCAGCGACGAACTTCGTAAGGGCTTCCTTAAACTGCGACGAACCGTCCAGGAGCGAATGAGTCTGAAGGACGTCGAGGAAATGACGCCGCGATCGCTGATCAACCCGAAAAGCATCTCGGCGGCGATCGAGTACTTTTTTGGTCGCGGTGAACTCTCACAGGTCGTTGACCAGACCAACCCGCTATCGATGCTGACCCACGAGCGACGGCTTTCGGCACTCGGTCCGGGTGGCCTCAACCGAAAGCGGGCCGGCTTTGAGGTGCGGGACGTGCACATTTCGCACTACGGCCGGATCTGCCCGATCGAGACGCCGGAAGGCACCAATATCGGCCTGATTTCGAGTCTCGCGATCTACTCCGGGGTCGACTCCTATGGTTTCCTGGTGACGCCGTACCGCAAGGTCTCAAAGGGAAAACTGCTCGACGATGTCGTCTGGCTGCGAGCCGACGAAGAGCATGAGGCCTACCTGGCCCCGGCCGACGCGCCGGTGACAAACGGAAGGATGCACGGAGAAACCATCGTCGCCCGCCACCGCGGTGACTTCGTGCTGGTGCCGGCCGACAAGATCGAATACATCGACGTTGCTCCCAGCCAGATGGTCGGCGTCTCAGCCGGCCTGATTCCGTTCCTCGAGCATGACGATGCCAACCGGGCCTTGATGGGTTCCAACATGCAGCGGCAGGCCGTGCCACTGCTGGTGACTGAGCCACCGATCGTGGCGACGGGAATGGAGCGGGATGTGGCCGCCAACTCGGGCCTGCTGGTGCGGGCCGCCCGCAAGGGAACCATCACCTATGTCGATGCCGAAACGATCGAGATCAACGGCAGCGACGTCTTCAAATTGCGGAAATATGTCGGCCTCAACGAACGGACCTGCCAAAACCAGAAGCCGATCGTGCAACTGGGCCAAAAGGTTGAAAAGGGGGAGGTGATCGCCGACGGCGCGGCCACCTTCAAGGGCGAGTTGGCGCTCGGCCGCAACGTCCTGGTCGGCTTCATGGCCTGGGACGGCTTCAACTTTGAAGACGCCATCATTATCAGCGAGGAACTGGTCGAGGCCGATGTGTACACCTCGATTCACATCGAAGAGTACGACATCGAGATTCGCGACACGAAACTCGGTCGGGAAGAATTCACTCGCGACATTCCCAATGTCGGTGAGCGGGCTCTGCACAACCTCGACGAGGGGGGCATTGTCCGGATCGGCACCTATGTCAGACCCGGTGACATTCTGGTGGGTAAGGTCTCACCGAAGAGCAAGACCGAACTGACGCCGGAAGAAAAACTGCTGCATGCAATCTTCGGCCGGGCGGGTGAGGACGTGAAGAACGACTCGCTCGAGGTCCCCTCCGGTGTCGAGGGGATCGTCATCGCCACCGAAAAGTTTGCCCGGCAGATGAGCCTTTCGGAGGAAGAGCGACGGGACTTTCAGAAGCAGGTCAAGGATGCGGAAACCGAGGGCAATCTGCTGATCGCCGAGGCCTTCGGTGCGCTGGTAGCCGAAATCGAGAAGGTGTTGCAAAAGCCGCTGTCGGCTCCAGATGGCAGTCCGCTGGTCCGCAATCAGGACCACAAGGTGGTGGCTGAGCGGGCGGCCGCGTTCAAACTCGACGACCTCGACATCCGCTCGCCGCAGCGGAAAGCCGACATCGACAAACTCGCCAAAACCCTCTGGGCTGCAGTCGAAGAGGCGATTGACGCCAAGGACCGGCGGCTCAACAGCATGAAGCGTGGCGATGAATTGCGTCCCGGTGTGCTCCAGATGGTGAAGGTCTACGTCGCGGCTAAACGAGTGATCTCGGTGGGCGACAAGATGGCCGGCCGGCACGGCAACAAGGGCGTGATCGCGAAGATTCTGCCCAAGGAGGACATGCCCTTCCTGGCCGACGGCACCCCGGTGCAGATCATGCTCAACCCGCTGGGCGTGCCGAGCCGGATGAACGTCGGACAGATCCTCGAGACCCATCTCGGCTGGGCCGGCAAGATCCTCGGTTTCCAGGCAGTCACGCCGGTCTTTGACGGCGCCAGTGAAGAGGAAATCAACCAGATGCTTGCTGATGCCGGATTACCTCGGCATGGCAAGGCTCAGCTGTTCGACGGCCGCACCGGTGAGCCGCTGGAGCAGGAAACGACAGTGGGCTACATCTACATGCTCAAGCTGCACCATCTCGTCGACGACAAGGTTCACGCCCGTTCAACCGGTCCCTACTCGCTGATCACCCAGCAACCGCTGGGAGGAAAGGCCCGCTTCGGCGGCCAGCGGTTCGGCGAGATGGAGGTCTGGGCTCTCGAGGCCTACGGGGCCGCCTACATCTTGCAAGAACTCCTGACCGTCAAGAGCGATGACGTCGAGGGCCGGACGAAAATTTACGAGAGCATGGTCAAAGGTGAAAACACGCTCGAAGCCGGCACGCCGGCGAGTTTCGATGTGCTCACCAACGAAATCCGTGGGCTTGCCCTCAACATGCAACTCGAAAAACGTCGGGTCTAGTACCACCGCCCCCGGGCGGGCAGCCGGACCACGTCGTCCGGCAACCCTCGGTTATCGTTTCCGTTTTCAACACTCCATCCACCGTCGACCCCAGCAGCCTTTTTCCAGGGAGACCTCTCCGTGAGCATCGGTGAAGCCACCTACGATCGCGTCAATGATTACTCCGCCGTCAAGATCAGCCTGGCTCGTCCGCACGACATCCGCAGCTGGTCATTCGGCGAGGTGAAAAAACCCGAAACGATCAACTACCGCACCTACCGTCCCGAAAAGGATGGCCTGATGTGCGAAAAGATCTTCGGACCGGAAAAAGACTGGGAGTGCTCCTGCGGCAAGTACCGCGGCATGAAGTACAAAGGGATGATCTGCGACCGCTGCGGCGTCAAGGTCACCCACAGCCGGGTGCGTCGCAAGCGGATGGGCCACATCGAACTGGCCGCACCGGTCGTTCACATCTGGTTCTTCAAGGCGATGCCCAGCCGCCTCGGTGCGCTGTTGGACATGAAGACGACCAGCCTGGAAAAGGTGATTTATTTCCAGGACTACGTTGTGCTTGACCCGAAGGACACGCCGCTGAAGAGGCAGCAACTGCTCTCTGAGGAGGAGTTCCGCCAGGCCCGGGAAGAATATGGCGAGACCGGCTTCGAAGCCGAGATGGGGGCCGAAGCGGTCCGCAAACTGCTGCTCGGGCTCGACCTGGTGGAACTGTCCAAGGAACTCCGTGAAGAACTGGCCACCACCGGCTCGAAGCAGAAGGCCAAGGATTTCGTCAACCGGCTGAAAATTGTCGAGGCGATCCGCGACAGTGAAAACAAGCCCGAGTGGATGGTGCTTGATGTCATTCCAGTGATCCCGCCCGACCTGCGGCCGCTGGTGATGCTCGATAGTGGCAACTTTGCCACCAGCGACCTCAACGACCTCTATCGAAGAATCATCAATCGCAACAATCGGCTGAAGAAGCTCGTCGACCTCAACGCGCCCGAGGTGATCATCCGTAATGAAAAGCGGATGCTGCAGCAGTCGGTCGACGCCCTGTTCGACAACAACCGCTGCAAGCGACCCGTGCTGGCCTCAAGCAACCGGCCGCTCAAGAGCCTGACCGACATGATCAAGGGCAAGCAGGGACGATTCCGTGAGAATCTGCTCGGCAAACGGGTCGACTATTCCGCCCGGAGTGTGATTGTGGTCGGCCCGACCCTGCGGCTGCATCAGTGCGGCCTGCCGAAGAAGATCGCCCTGGAACTCTATCAGCCGTTCATCATTCGACGGCTGAAGGATCTCGGCCATGCCGACACGATCAAGAGCGCCAAGAAGATGCTCGAGCGGAAGGACACCGAGGTCTGGGACATTCTCGAAGAGGTGATCCGCAACCACCCCGTGCTACTCAACCGGGCCCCGACGCTCCACCGCATGGGCATCCAGGCCTTCGAGCCGGTGCTGGTCGAGGGGCATGCCATCAAACTGCATCCGCTCGTCTGCAAGGGCTTCAATGCTGACTTTGACGGTGACCAGATGGCGGTCCACCTGCCATTGTCGATCGAGGCGCAGGTTGAGGCCCACACCCTGATGTTGGCGACCAACAACATCTTCAGCCCCGCCAACGGCGCCCCGATCATCTCGCCGTCCCAGGACGTGGTGATGGGCTGCTACTACCTGACAATGTCAGTGCCGGGCCGCCGGGGTGAAAAGATGGCCTTCCGGAGCTTTGCTGAGGTCGAATTGGCCCATTCACTCGGCAAGGTCGACACCCACGCCATCATCAAGGTCAAACTGCCAGGCAAGCGGCAGCTGAAAACCGAGGATGAGGCCAATGGCAAACCCGGGGCGGTCATCGAGACAACTGCCGGCCGGGTGCTGTTCAACTCGATCCTGCCCGAGGGCATGCTCTTCTACAATATCCCGATGCGGTCGAGCGAGTTGGCCCGGGTAATCTCCGACTGCTACCAACTGCTGGGCCGGCGGAAGACGATCGACCTGCTCGATGACATGAACCGCGTTGGTTTCAGCTGGAGCACCCGCAGCGGGCTATCTTTTGCCACCGACGACCTGATCACCCCCGAAAGCAAGCATAAGATCATCGGTGATGCCGAAAAGGCCGTGCTGAAGATTCTCAAGCTCTACCAGCGGGGCGTGATCACCGACGGCGAGCGGTACAACCAGGTGCTCGACACCTGGACCCATGCCCGCGAGCAAATCACCAAAGAAATGATGGCGGAGCTTGAACAGGACACCGACGCCCGCGAGGCGCGGCACAGCGGCTACGTCAATCCGATCTATCTGATGGCCCACTCCGGTGCCCGCGGTGGTGTCGAGCAGATTCGCCAACTGGCGGGGATGCGCGGCCTGATGGCAAAGCCCTCGGGCAAAATCATCGAAACGCCAATCAAGGCGAACTTCCGCGAGGGGCTCACGGTGCTCGAGTATTTCAGCTCGACCCACGGTGCCCGGAAGGGGCTGGCCGACACCGCCCTGAAGACGGCCGACTCGGGCTACCTGACCCGGAAGCTGGCCGATGTCGCCCAGAACGTGGTCGTCACGATGCACGACTGCGGCACCACGCAGGGCATCGAAAAGACGGTCATCTACCGCGGCGAAAAGGTCGAAGTGAACCTGGCAGACAGCATCCGTGGCCGCGTCAGCCGAACCAACATCACCAACCCGATCAGCAACGAGGTGGTGGTCCAGGAAGATGAACTGATTATGCCCAAGGCGGCTCGGCAGATTGAGGCTTTGGGCCTTGAGAAAATCCAGGTTCGCAGTGCCCTGACCTGTGAGGCCCCGCTGGGTGTCTGCCGACTCTGTTATGGCATGGATCTCTCAACCGGCTCGCTGGTTGAGGAGGGAATGGCAGTCGGGATCATCGCCGCCCAGAGCATCGGCGAGCCGGGCACGCAGTTGACAATGCGGACCTTCCACATCGGTGGCGTCGGTCAGCGGGCGGTCGAGGAAAATGAGTATCGGTCCAAGCGGGCCGGCACCGCCAAGTTCACCCGACTGCGGACCGTCCAGAATGAGGCAGGCGAGGAGATCGTTCTGGCCCGCAACGGCGAGATCGCGATCATCAACGAAAAAGGCCTGGAGGTCGACAAGTTCGAGATTCCGGCCGGTGCCATCCTGAAGGTCACCGAGAATGACCAGGTGAAACAGGGGGCTGTGCTGGTCCAGTGGGATCCGCACTCGATTCCGATTCTGTCCGAGGTTGCCGGCAAGGTTCGCTACGAGGATGTCGTCGAAGGTGAAACCTTGCGGGTTGAGAAGGACCCCAGTGGCCACATTCGCCGCATGATCATGGAGCACAAGGGGGTCTATCATCCGCAGGTTGTCCTCGAGGACGACACCGGAAAGATCCTCGACTTCTATTACCTGCCCGAGAAGGCCTACATCGAGGTGGAGGTCGGTGAACAGGTGGCGGCAGGGCATGTGCTGGCCAAGACGCCCCGCGAGGCCAGTGGCACGCAGGACATCACCGGCGGTCTGCCTCGGGTTACCGAGATCTTTGAGGCCCGTAAGCCGAAGGATCCGGCAATCATGGCCGAGATCGACGGCAAGGTGGAGGTCAGTGGTGAAAAGCGTCGGGGCAAACGAACGATCATCGTCCGCAACGATTCGGGGCTGGAACGCGAGCACTTGATTACTCATGGCAAGCACATGCGGGTCCATGCCGGGGACATCGTCCGGGCTGGCGAGGCGCTGGTCGACGGCCCTCTCGTGCCCCATGACATCCTGCGAATCTCTGGTGAAGAAGAGGTGCAGCGTTACCTTGTCCGGGAAATCCAGAACGTCTACCGCAGCCAGCGGGTGGAGATCGATGACAAGCACATCGAGATCATCGTCTCGCAGATGCTGCGAAAGGTTCGAATTGATACCGTCGGTGACACCAATCTGCTCCCAGGCAGCATGCTCGACAAGCATGAATTCCGGCAGGCCAATGACCGGCTCTCCGGCTGCCTGCGGATCACCGACAAGGGCGACAGCGAGTTTGAGGTGGGCAGCATTGTGCCGAAGGACGTGCTCCTGCAGACGAATGAAACCATCGAGGCACTCGGCGGCTCTCCGGCAAAGGGCAGCAAGCCCAAGCCGGCCACCGCCAGCACCCAATTGCTGGGAATCACCAAGGCGAGTGTGCAGAGTTCCAGCTTCATTTCGGCAGCCAGCTTCCAAGAGACGACCAAAGTGCTGACCGAGGCGGCGCTTGCCGGCAAACTCGACAACCTGGTCGGCCTGAAGGAAAATGTCATCCTGGGCCACTTGATTCCGGCCGGCACCGGCTTCAACACCTTCCAGTCATCGGAGGTGCGGGTTCGTCCCGAGGCTCTCGAAGCGCTGCGGATTGACCGCGAGGACCTGCTCGCCCGTGACTTCCCGCTGCTGGAGGCAGCCGAGCCGACCGCGGAGGATCTGGCGGCCGAGGCTGAAATGCTGGCAGGTGGCAATCCGGGGCTGGAAATTTTCGGTGACTCGCCGGAGGCCCCGGAAGGGTCAAGCGAAGGGCTCTGATCAGACGGTCGGTCAACGCTCCGTCAATGCTGTGTCCGACCCGGCTTCAGCCTGAGGCCATCGGCATGTGTGAGGACGACTCGATGAGGACACCGGCCCAGTCAAACGCCGACCCGGACCGATCCGGAAATCATCCCGACACCAGCAGCGGCCCTCGAACCGCTGGTCTGCTGTCGACACCCGCCGCTACCGACCCCGGTGGAAAGGTGGTGGGCTTGCCGGCCGGAGCGATTGCAGCCGCACGGCTGAAGACGAGGCTGACCGCTGTCTGGCGGGAGATCGGCGAGGCGGGTGACCCGCTGGCCGATCCGGAGGCCGTTCACCGGTTGCGGGTGGCGACCCGGCGCTCACTGGCCGCCCTCACCGCCTTCGCACCGCTGCTGCCGCCTGGAAAGCGGCAGCGATTCGGGCAACGGCTCCGGCAGATCAGACGGGCCGCCGGCGAAGCCCGCGACCTCGACGTGCTGATCGACCGGCTGCGGCAACAGTGGCCCGCTACCACTGCTACTTCCCCGACGGCAACCTCTGCGGAAAAGCTGATCGAACTGCTCACCGAGCATCAGATCGGGAGCCGTGGTCCGATCCGTGATTGCCAGGCCGAGTTGGTGGCCTGGGGCTGGCCGGCCCGACAAGAACAGCTCTTGGAGGCGATCGCCACAACCGGCCGTCCTCGGTATGGACGCTTCGCCCGCAAGCGGCTGCGACTGGTCGGCCGAAAATTTTTCACCACCGCCGGCCCGTTTCGAAAGGCCAGCCAGCTTCATCAGTTTCGGATCCTGGGCAAACGGCTGCGGTACAGCCTCGACCTGTTCACCGATGCCCTCTCACCGCAGCCACGTGATCGGTGCCTGAAGCGGCTGAAACAGATGCAGGAAGCACTTGGAGATTTTACCGATCATGCAGCGGCCGCCGATCGCTTCACCCGCCTGACCCGTGAACCACTCGATGCCGCAACCCTCGAACTGGTCGACTCGCTCCGCCGCGAAGAACATCAGCTGGCCCACCTGGCCCGCCGCCGATTCGACATCTGGTGGACCAACGGTCGCAGAAAAACTCTCAAACGACTGTTTCGGAGGGCCGTGAAGTCATGAGCCCGTCCGGTCGGTCCCAGGCAGCCTCCTCCACCATCCGTCCATCGCTGGCGGGTCGGCTCCTCAACTCGACCGGGTTCCTGATCGGACTTGGTGTGTTTGCCGCCGGCATGCTCTGGGGGCTTGCCCGGCTGGCAGTCACTCCACCAGCCAGCCAACCACCCGCCGGCGTTGATGCCGGATCCCGTGGCGGTGAAGGACTCGGCTTCAGCCCGACGACTGCATCCACGCAGCCGGCCCCGGGGCCGGCCCCCAGCGGAATGGTCTGGATTTCCGGCGGCCGGTTTTCGATCGGCTGCGTCGACCCTCGAGGCCTCCCCTACGGCGGAAATCAGCCGATGGCTGACGCCCGACCGATTCATGAGGTGACCGTTGGCGGCTTCTGGATCGATACCACCGAGGTGACCAACCGACAGTTCGCCGCCTTTGTCGAGGCGACCGGTTACGTCACTGTTGCCGAAAAGCCGCCGCGGCCGGAGGATTTTCCCGGTGCGCCGCCGGAGAATCTGGTGGCGGGGTCGATTGTCTTCAGTCCACCGGCAACGCCGGTTCCCCTCGGGAATCACCTGCAGTGGTGGCGGTACATCCCCGGTGCGAATTGGCGGCACCCACTTGGTCCCGACTCGTCGATTGAAGGCCAGGAAGGCTTGCCTGTGGTCCATGTGGCGTTTGAGGACGCTGAGGCCTATGCCGCCTGGGCTGACAAGCGGCTGCCGACCGAGGCTGAGTGGGAATTTGCTGCCCGCGGTGGCCGCGCCGGCAGCCTCTATCCTTGGGGGGATGAATTTCGGCCAGCAGGCAGCTGGATGGCCAATACCTGGCAGGGCCGGTTTCCGTTTGAGAATACGGCCGAGGATGGCTTTGCCGGCGTCGCTCCGGTCGGCCAATATCCCGCCAATGGGTACGGTCTGCACGATGTCTCGGGCAATGTCTGGGAGTGGTGTGCCGACTGGTACCGTCCCGACACCTACGCCGAGCAGGTCGCCGGCCGTCTCTCAGCGGATAATCCCCAGGGGCCGGGCGACAGCTTCGACCCTCAAGAACCAGGGATTCCCAAGCGGGTGCAGCGGGGAGGGTCGTTTCTCTGCACGGAGCAGTATTGCTCCCGCTACATCCTCGGCACCCGGGGCAAGGGCGAGGTCTCTTCCGGCTGTAATCACCTCGGTTTCCGCTGCGTGCGGGACGCCGAGTAGCCATCGCGGCCTTGAGGTTGGCTCACTTGCGGCGGTTTTTCACCAGCAGTTTCCGCAGGCCGGCAAGGGTGCGAGTGTTGGCGACATCCTTCGCCTCCAGCCCGGCACGGCGGGCCTGGAGGATCCCGCACCGCATCAGGCCGAGACCATGAATTGAGTGGGCATCGGTCGAGATCGCGAGCAGGACCCCGGCTCGCTTGGCCGCGGCGGCAAGGGTGTCATCAAGGTCGAGCCGCCACGGATTGGCGTTGATCTCAAGGCAGGTGCCGGTGGCTGCCGCCGCCTCGATCAGCTGCTGCATGTCGACCTCGTAGGCCGGGCGACGGTTGATCAGCCTGCCGGTAGGGTGGCCAATGCAGGAGACGGCCGGATGGTGGATCGCCTCGAGGATCCGGGCTGTGATCCGTTCACGGGACTGCTGCTGGCCGTAGTGCAGACTGGCGACGACCCAGTCGGCCTCAGCCAGCAGATCGTCGGGCAGATCGAGCCCCCCCTTCTCAAGCATGTCGACCTCGATGCCCTTGAGCACCACCAGCGGCGGCCGTCCGTCGCTGGCGAGTGATTCATTGAGTCGGTCAATCTCCTGCCACTGCTGCCTGAGGCGTTTCTCGTCGAGCCCATGGGCCATCGTCACCCGCTTGCCATGATCGGTGATGGCAATGTACGAGAGCCCCCGGTCAATCGCCGCGGCAACCATTTCGGAGAGCGTCGCCTCACCATCGGTGGCGGTCGTATGCATGTGCAGATCGCCACGGATGTCACCGAGGGCAATCAGGTCGGGCAGGTTGCCGGCTGCGGCCAGGTCGAGTTCGCCCCGTCCCTCGCGGAGTTCCGGTGGAATCCAGGGCAGGCCAACCGCCTCGTAGACCTGAGCCTCGGTGGCCCCAGCCAGCGGCGCGGAGGCCCCGTCGAGCCGGGTCACACCATATTCATTGATCGACAGTCCCCGGTCACGGGCCCGGCCCCGCAGCCGCACATTGTGCTCTTTCGAACCGGTGAAATACTGCCAGGCTGCCCCGAACGACTCTCCCCGGACCACCCGCAGATCGATCTGCACGTCCCGCGGCCCGCGAATGCTGGTTTTGGTCTCGCCCCGCAGCAGGACGTCGCCCGCCGACTCCCAGGCGACCAGCCGGTCCATCACCAGACCCGGCTGATCACTTTCAGCCAACAGGTCGATGTCACCGACCGTCTCGCGGCCCCGCCGCCAACTGCCGGCCGCCTCGACCCGCCGGGCCGCCGGGCACTGCCGCATCCAGGCGAGGAGTTCCTGCACGATCGCGTCGGCCTCATTCCAGAGCAGCCGGCTGTGTTCCGGATCCTGGGCGAAGGCGAGATTGGCCAGGATGCCCGCCTCAGTCTTTGCACCAAAGCCTTTCAGATCGCGAACCCGCCCTGCCCGGCAGGCGTCAGCTAAATCGTCAAGCGAATTGATCGTCAATGATTCGACCAACAGCTTGACCTTCTTCGGCCCCAGGCCCGGCACCCGCATCAGATCGAAGACAACCGGCGGCACCTCTGCCTCAAGCTGCTCAAGCAGCGGAAGCTGCTGGCCGCCCAGCAGCGTCTCGATCTTGATTGCCAGATCCTTGCCAATGCCCTCAAGATCGGTGAGCGAACGGTCGGCTGATTGACAGATCACCGCCAGCGGCTCCACCGTTCCCTTCACCAGCCGGGCGGCGTTGCGGTAGGCCCGCACCCGGAACACGTTGCTGCCCTGGTATTCGAGAAGATCGGCGACATGATCAAAGACGGCGGCGATCTCGGCGTTGCTCACGGAAGCTCGCTATTCCTGGACACGGGTGGGGAGCGCGGCCGTCGGATAGGACGGCTGCCACCCTTGAGCATACGGACCAGCGGGAGCCTGCGTGAACGCCGGCTGCCAAGCGGCCCGGGCAGCCGGTGCTGTAGCCCGGGTCGGCCGCCACGAGGTGGTGTGGCCGGTCGGCTCCAGCAACTTCGGGAATGCCCGGGTTGAGTTGCTCGGCCCGTTCCCGGGCAGGACCGGCATTCCACTATCGCCTCGCAGCGGCGTGCCGTACGAACTGCGGCTGCCGCTTGTCGGCCCACTGCTCGCCGGCGGAATCGGCCGCAGCGAGGGGGGCGGCGTCGCTGCCGGAGCCTGCTGCTGTTGTGGAGTGCCGTTTTGGCCTCCGTTGTCACCACGAGCACCATTCCCCGGGACCACCGGCGACTGCCCGTCGTTTCCGTCGGCGTTCTGGTGAAGCTGCTGGCCGGCTGCCGGCTGACCGGGCTGCCGCGAGAGTTCGGGGATCGGCTTCAATGATGGTGCCGGAGCGAGCGTCGGCGGGCTGGTCGGCTGTGGCTGAACTGGTGCTTGGGGAGGCACATAGTTGCCGCTCTGGGGCACGATCTGCTGCTGGTAGGTGCTTCCGCCGGTGGCCGGCGGCAGGACCGGTTGCTGGGTCGGCACCGCGGGGGCGGCGGTGGTTCCGGCGGCCCCCCAGGCCTGGGGAGTCGTTTGTGGTGCGGCGAAAGGGCTGGCGGCGGCACCCGCTGCATTGGGCGCGGCGAACGCAGCGGCCCCATAGGCCTGCGGGTTTGCTCCGGGCTGCATCTGAACATACTTGGTGGTATAGACCGCCCGGTACTGGGTAACCGGGACACTGACTGGTTGCTGGACATAGTTGGTGACCAGCTCCATGCACTCCACCGCGCAGCCGGTGCAGGGATCGATCTCACAGGCTGGCCGGTAACAGGTGACCGGCACGCACTTGTACTGGGTCTGGTACGTCGTCTCGGGGACGTAGCTCACCTGCTGCACCGGCACCATAACCGGCTGCGGTGGTGGGGGTGGGGCGGCTGGTGCAACAACGGCGGCGACCGGTGGTGGTGCCGGCACCGGTGCCACCGCGTAGGCAGGCGCAGCCTTCTTGAAGCAGCCGCAGCCAGTCCCGGAGAACAGACCCGACAGGCAGCACTGAGCCTCGGCAATTGAAGGACCACCACAGAGCGCTCCGGCAAACAGCAGGGCACCAATTGAAACTCGCCGCGAACGCATCGCACTCTCCTTGAGTCGGGATCGACGGGTCAGGCAAACATGCCGGGTTCTCACGTCGACACCCCTAACGTAGGTTGCAGTCTGACGGCAACGCCCGGAAAAAAAGGGGATTCACTTCCTGAAAATTCTTTTTGGGGCAGGCATAGTCGTCATACGCCGTGCAGTCGTTCCAACCGGACAGGTTTTGCCATCTAGCCGTCCGGGGAAAAAGCCATCCATGGCAATGCTGTTCGGCACGGCAGGTGCCATTCGCGGTGGAACTCAACTCGCGGTGGGTCGGGGTTACCCATGCTCCATCGCCGGACGTTCACTCCGCCCGTCCTGGGCTCAGCTCACTCAGGCCTGGCTGGGCGGCGGGTGACCTGCTCGAAGCGGTCGTAGAGTTCGAAGAAGGCTTCCCGAAAGTTGCCCTGGTGCCGCCGGAAGATCCCGCTGAGTTGCGGCGGATCGAACGCGTCTGACGAGATGAGACCGCCATCAGCCTGCCTGAGGAGCCGGGCCACCAACTGGCGAAAGGTTTTTTCGTCCGGTCGAATGTTCACGAGAACCGGCCAATGGTCTGGCGGCTGGTGGGTCGTGACCACAATCTGGCCACCCCGCTGCGCAGCCAGCCAGGCGAGCGGCCGCCCAGCAGGACCGAGCTTTTCCCAGCTGTCGATACCGAGCCAATGTCCCCGCCCGGCCGCTGCAACGATCGCCGCCAAGGCCCGCCCAAGGTCGGCCTTCGACCTGAGGCCAATCAAACGGGTTTGCCAGCCACGGCCGGCGGCGGCCGCCGCCAGATGCCGCAAGAGCGTCGACTTGCCACTACCGTGCGGGCCACAGATCGCCCCCCGGCCACCCAGCCGCTCAAGCCGTTGGAGTAGCACTTCGGGGGCGTCGGCCAGAGGCTGCCAGGAAAGCAACCCCGGACGCGTGTAGCGGGTCGCAAAGGGGTTGCTGCAGAGCCGGCGGTCTGTCATGGGACAGCCAGCTCCAGCGGCCGGGCCACCGGAATGTCACCCACAAAGAAGACATGTTCCGAGACAAAGTCCCGCCCGCCGGCGAAGAACAGCCGAACCCGAACGCACCATCTGATCTTCACAATCAGACCTTCATAGGAAAGCGGACTGGGTGGCAGCCGGGTGCTGAAACTGCCCTTCTGCCATTCATTCAAGTCCGGGTCGGCTGGCTTGTCAGCGGTGTTACCGGACCGGTCAGCGACCAACCGGTCGAAAAAGACAACACCGAAATCCTCTTCCCCCTTGCCCTCGGTGTACCAGACAACCGACCGCTCGATGGCGGTGATCGTGGTGGGATCGACAGCCTCCACCCGGTACCGCGCATGCAGGACATCACCGGGGGCGTACTCGGCCCGGTCAGCCAGAAAGGTCACCACGATCCGTGGCAGGGCAGCGGGCCCCACGGGTGGTCGCATCGCCTCACCGGCAGCCGCCCGGTCGGTCATGATGCCACCTCCCGCCCCGGCCGGGCCCAGCCGCCGGCCACCGTGGCAGCCTCGGCTGGGACAATCACCAGCGGAAACACCCGCAGGAAAGCCGGCCAGCGGTCAGGAACCCCGCGGAGCACCAGCCGCCAGCCGACCCCATTGTGGGCCGAGCGAAAAGAGTGCATCGCCCGAGCTGGCACCTGGACCTGCACGTCGGCCTCAAAGGGCGTGCCGGCTGCAGGCTCCACCCGGTCCCAGCGACGGATCGACTCCCGCCAGACCACCTGCTTTTCGGTTCGGACATCAGTACCTTGCTGGTAGGTGGCCTGCTCTTCCAACTCCAGCACAAGTTCGAGGCGCCGGAACGAAACGGACCCGCCCTGTGAAAGGTGCACCGCATACCTCCCCCCCGGCCGTAAAGGATGATCCGAAATCTCCAGATGGGTCGGTCCGACGGCGGTCGCCAGGAGCAACCGCCGCAGAAACAGGCCGATCGCCACCATGCCGACCAGCGCGAAGGGTGCCAGCAGCCCGAACAGCCACCAGTCGGTCCGCCCGCCGGCCAGGTCGAGACCGGCGGCCACCGCCAGCACGACAACCACCGCATTCCAGAGGCCGGCAAACAGCCCTGAGCCAACCAATGACCAGGCCTCGGGGCTTTCCGTTGGCAGCCGGAACCGCTGGATGGTGCCCGGCGAATTGACCAGGTTGTCGCAGGGGGGAACCGTCGGAAAGCCCACTTCGTCGGCCGCTGATCGCACCAACGGGTGGAGCAGCCGACCGATCTCGGCAGCCTGGCGTTCCTCCGATCGGCCCCAGGCACCAGCCGCCCGAACAAGTCCAGCTGTCCCGAACGCCACCAAAGCCCCGGGCAACAGGAGTGTGAGCAGCCACAGCCACCAGTTGTAGCCCCGCTTCAACACCACCGTCTCGATGCGGTCCGGATCGTACCAGCACCGCACGGGCTGCCCCAGCCGCCAGCCCCCCAACAGGTCGAGGGCAAGCTGTCGATCGGTCGTCGCCTCACCCCGACCGCCCGTGTGCCAGGCCCGCACCGGGACCTCATCCACCCGATACTCCAGCAGCACCGCTGGACGCCAGGATTGCCGCCGCCGACCGAAGAAGTCAGTGGTCGTGCGGTGGGCGATTCCCTTGCCGACCAATCGTCCCTCGACTGCGACGAAATGGTTGTTGATCCGCCACTCGGGAACCGCCACCCCGGTGAGCATCAACCCACCAAGAACCAGCCCTGCTACGAGGAGTCCGGCGTAAAACGAGCCTTCACCGAACGAGCCCCAGGCGGGTGAACCCGTGCGGCGTTCGCCTCGCTTCTTACTAAAAAACGTGGGCAGCCTCACGCCCGCTTCTCCCGGTCAGCCGTTCAGGGCCCAGTTGTCTGGGGAAAAGCCGTCCATGCCCAATGGTGCTCGGTACAAAAAATGCCAAATCGAAGCGGCAGCAGACAGACGACTCTCACGTGCCCACTGGGCCGGTTCACGCTCTCTCAGGAAGCCCCCAGCGCGAGCGGGGGGATCACCGCTGTCGATCCCCGGGCTTGCGGCCGGGGCTTCCACGCATCTTCAGCACCCAAAAACAAAACAATTGTCCGTGCCGAACAGCATTGCCCTCCGTGGACTTTTTCCATTATCCGTTAGCGCAGGTCGGAGGTGACCACTTTCCTGGTAACCACGATATCGTCGGCCGACACCTGCTTGCGAAAAAAACCGATCTTCTCCAGGGCCTTGTAGACCTCTTCCAACGTTTTCTCACCAAAGTTGGAGATGCTCAACAAATCGGCCCTGGTGCAGTTGAGCAGGTCATGCACCGTAAAGATGCCCTTCTCTTCGAGACAGTTCGTCGTGCGGACGGACAGACCGATTTCGGCGGTACTCATCTCGAGTTTCTCCGCCAGTTCATCCGACTTCGTCAGGCTCTTGTACGCAATCCTGGGCATGGGGTCCCTCCCGTGCAACATGGGTGGTGGTCTGAACCGGGTCCCCCGGAACACACCGGGGGAAGCCCGCGAATCACAGGCGACGGCCTACCTGCCGTCGCCGGCCACCGGCTGAGACAATGCGTGTCCCACTCGGTGCCGAGGCGGAATATACTCAATTCTCACAACTTACGACTAACCAATGTCCCGTCAGGTGGCATTCCCGGAGCCGCTTCGGACCGGGCCGGGTCAGATTCCTTTCCTCCTCGGTCGACAGCTTTACGGTGCCGTGCGGCAAATCTCCCTCGAATCTCTCAACCCGAGTCAGCACCAAGCGGCCACCCACGTCGAGGGACCGCTGCTGGTGCTGGCAGGCCCCGGCAGCGGCAAGACCCGTGTTGTCACCCACCGGGTGGCCCATCTGATCACGGAGGGTGTTCCCGCCCACCAGATTGTGGCGCTCACCTTTACGAACAAGTCTGCAGACGAGATGCGGCGGCGGGTGACCGAACTGGTCGGCCCCCAGCCGGTCGAGATGGGCACCTTTCATCGCTTCGCCGCGCGGCTCTTACGGTCCCAGGCCCGCCTCGTCGGACTGACCAGCGACTATTCGATCCTCGATCCCGATGACTCACAGGCAGTCCTGAAGCGGGCCGCCAGGCGACTCGGCCTGTCCCTGACTCATACGCCGATCGGCCGGATCGCCGGCACGATCAGCCGCGCCAAGAACGACCTGCTGACTCCAGAAACCTTCGAACCCCGCTGGGGCCGGCCGGCTGACGAGGTTGTGGCCCGGCTCTGGCCGCTGTACCAGGAGATGCTGCTGGATGCCAACTCGGTCGACTTTGACGATCTGCTCGTTCACATCGCCCGGCTGCTGCTTGATAACCCCGATCTCCGGCGGCAGCTCGATGCCCGGTATCGCTGGATACTGGTCGATGAATACCAAGATACCAACGCCGTCCAATACTGCATTCTCCGGGGGCTGTCGCTCGACCATCAGAACCTCGCAGTCACCGGCGACCCCGACCAGGCGATCTACGGCTGGCGGGGAGCGAGCATCCGCAACATCCTGGAATTCGAACGCGACTATCCCACTGCCACGGTCGTCACCCTCGAGCAGAACTATCGCAGCACCTCCAATATCCTCGGCACCGCCGATCGGGTGATCGCCCACAACACCCGCCGGAAACCGAAGCGGCTGGCCACCGACGCCGAACCGGGAACGCAGGTGCGGATCGTCCTCGACAGCACCAGCCACGAAGAGGCCGATCGGATCGCCGATGAGATCGCCACGGCGGTCGCCGCCGGCAGCCGCCAGCCCCGTGACTTTTGCATTTTGTTTCGTACCAACGCCCTCTCACGATCGCTGGAAGTCGCGCTACGGAATCGGCAGTTGCCCTACCAGCTGATTCGGGGGCTTGAGTTCTTCAAGCGGCGCGAGGTCCGCGACGTGGTTGCCTGGCTGCGGCTGCTGAAGAACCCCCGCGATGACGAGGCATTGCTACGAATCGTCAACGTGCCCCCGCGAGGCATTGGCAAGCAGTCCCTCGACCGGCTGGCCGCCTGGGCCGAACAGCGGGGCCTTTCCCGGCTGGAGGCAACCCGGCAGGCAGCGGCCGTGCCCGGTCTCTCAAAGCGGGCAGTGAAGGCTTATGCCCAGTTCGGTGAACTGGTTGACTCCCTGCAACAGCTGCAGCAGCGGAGCCGCGGTACGGTCGCGCCGCTGGTCGAGGCGATCCTTGACCGCACCGGCTACCGGGCACTGCTCGCCGCCGAACAGGAGGAAGAGGGGGACGAGCGGCTGGCCAATGTCGAGGAACTGGTGACCGCCGCCCGGCAAGTCGACGAGTCCTTCACCGCGGCCCTGCCGGATGACGATCCACTGGGCCAGTTTCTCGAACAGACTGCGTTGGTCGCCGATACCGACATCTGGGATCCGGCCGGCAATCAGGTAGCCCTGATGACCTTTCATGCCTGCAAGGGACTGGAGTTCCCGGTCGTCTACATGATTGCCCTGGAAGATGGCATCCTGCCCCATGAGCGGAGCCTTCATGACGATGACCAGTTGGAGGAGGAACGACGGCTGGTCTTCGTCGGCATCACCCGCGGCCAACGGGAGGTGCATGCCAGCGCGGCCCGCATCCGTGACTACCGCGGCAGCCGCCGGATTTCGGCACCAAGTATTTTTCTGACTGAAATGCTCGGTGCGGAAACCCTCCTGACCGGCCCGGAGGCCCCGGCGCTGGGGCAAGCCGCCAGCGCTGCAGACGATGCTGACTGGCATGTTGAGCAGGCCGACCCGTTTGCCGACTGCTTCGAGAGTCACCCGGAGACAGCCGATGATCTGCCGGTTGAATATCCCGTCGATTCACCGGTTGCCCGGATGGAACGAGCGGACGGTCTGATCCTCGAGGTCGATGGCGATGCTGTCGAGTTGGCATCAGTGCAGCCTCCGACGCCGCAGCCAGCAGGACGGAAGCGGCGGGCCGCCGATCGAGCCATCCGGCTGGCCTCAGAACTCGGGGCACCCGCACAGCCCCCCGCCCTCCAGACCGGCGAACGCGTCGCGCATGAGACCTACGGGCCGGGCACCCTCGAGCGGATCAGTGGCAGCGGCCCCCGGGCCATCGGTGTGGTCCGTTTCGACGGGGCCACGCGAACCCGCAGTTTCGTGTTGGCACACGGCGGCCTCCAGCGGCTGGGTGAGTGAGCAGTGGCCGTTCGCCACTACGCAACCCCCAGCAGCAGACGTTCGAACAGGCCGTTCGCCAATCCGTCCAGCCACCGCCAGGCGAGCAACTGCAGCGTCAGAGCAGCCACGAGGTCGGCCAGCAGCAGCCGAGGGGTCGCCAGCCAGCCAGCCCGGTCGGGCGGCAGCCGTACCCGACTGGCTGCCGCCATTACACCCGTCAGGCCGATCCGCACGACGCTCACGACAAACCAGACCACCGCCGTCGTCAGGGTCGCCTGCCAGCCGCAGAGGCCACCGACCAGGGCCAAGCCCTGCCGCGCCAGACCACCCGTCAGCCGCAGTTCCTGCAGCAGCACTCCAAGCAACCAGCCGGTGAGCATCCCGATCAGGCCGACCACCCCCGCAGCCTGCCAAGCAGGGAGTGGCTCGGTTGCCACCAGATTAAGCCGGTCCCCCCAGGCCGTCAGGCTGGCCGGCTGTAACCAGGGAACAGCCATCTGCAGGGCCAGCAGGAGCAGCAGCGTGCCCAGCCACCAGCCTCCCGGAAGCCGCTGGCGATCCCGCTCAATCAGCGCCCAGGCCAGCAGCGTTGCCAAACCGGTGACGTGCAGCAGGCTGATCGCCACCAGCCTCCAGTTGGGCCGCAGCAACAATCCATCGACGTCCCGCCACCAGAGCTCCTGAGTCACCTGATTGCCGGCCGGCAGATTGATCCCCCCCGACAACAGTTCAACCGCCGTGACCGACCCGATCACCACCGCCGCCATCGCCTCGACGAGCGGATAGCGGCGCGGGATCACGACCAAGCAGTCCCGGCACCGCCCGCCAAGCATGAGCCAGCCGATGACGGGCAGGTTGTGCCAGGGCCGGATGGGCCGGCCGCAGACCGGGCAATGCGAGCCGCCGAAGACAACCGACATGCCTTGCGGCACCCGGTAGGCGACAACATTGAGGAAACTTCCGAGGTTTGCCCCAAAGACCACGAAAAAGCCGACCGCCACCAGGTCAATCAGCGACAGCTCGACGGAGCCGAACACAAACGGTTCCCAGTGCATTGGTGCAGTTCCAAATGACGTCGATTTCAGCGGCGGACAAGGGGGCAGGCAGGGCTCGACACCCAGCTTTTGATACAGTACCAGCTGCCCGCAAGAAACCGACGCGTGGTGGCCTGAACATGCCCAGGGAGGGTGCGGCTGCCCGTTCAACGCTACCGCCATGCCACCGCATTCCCAGAATCTGTCCCCCCCGCCGTTTTCCGGCGACACCGTGGTGACGCCGACCGGCCGCTCCCGGCTGGCGGGCTCGGCCGGTATCGGCCTGCGGGTCGCGGCCACACTCGGCCTGATTGCCTTTGTCCTCCGAGGGATCGACTGGCGTTCGTTGCGAACCCTTCTGGAATCACTCGACTGGCGATGGTTCACCGCTGGCATTGTCACTGCGGTCGGCATTCAGGTGGTCGCCGGCATCCGCTGGTCGGCCCTGGCCCGGCCAATCGGCTTTCAGCATTCAACAGCTGCATTCGTCTGGCGATTCTTTGAAGGAGTCTTCTTCAACCTCTGCCTGCCATCATCGATTGGTGGAGACGTGGTCAAGGCCTATCGGCTTTCCGAGACGACGCGGGGCCGGCTGCTGGCCGGCTGCACGATTCTGGCTGATCGCCTCGCCGGCGTGTCGGCGCTCGGCGTGCTTGCCGGTGCCGCCCTGCTGACAATCAAGTTTGCCCTCGCGCCTGCCGCGACCCTGGCAGTCGGGCTGGCCCTGCTGGTCGCCGTGATCGTCTGCTTTCGACTGGCCGTCGGCAGCCTTGACCGGCTGCTCGATCTGTTGCCGCTGCAGCAGCGGCTGCGGCAGTTCGTTGGCCAACTGCTGCCGTATCAACAACGTCCTCACCTGATGACCCAGGCAATCGGCTGGAGCCTGATCGTCCAGATTGGGGCCTCGGTCTCGGTTGCCTTGCTGGCTCAAGGAATCGGAGTCTCACTCGACCTGGGCATCTGGTTTTCCGTGGTGCCTCTGATTTCACTGGCGATGGTGCTGCCGGTGAGCATCAATGGCGTCGGCGTCCGCGAGGGGGGCATGGCACTGCTGCTGGCCCCCTGGGGCGTCGGCAAGGAACAGGCAGTCGCCATCGGCCTGCTCTGGTTCTTCGCCACGATCGTAACGGGGCTGATTGGGGGTGGACTGTTTCTGCTGGACCGCCGGAATCCAACGGACGGCTCCGTCAGCCGGGCCGCGATGCCTTCCACCGCTGGGCGGTGAGCAACAGGGCCGCCACGGTCTTGGCATCCTCAATCCGACCATCCCAGCACATCGTCAAAGCCTCGGTCCAGGTGACCACCCGAGGCTCGATCGTCTCGCCCGGCTCAAGTGCCTGCGGCCCCGGCTGGAGACCGCTGGCAACAAACAGATGCATGCGTTCCCGCAGGATGCCCGGCGACATCCAGAGCCCCCCGATCGGCTCGAGGTGTGCCGCCCGATAGCCGGTCTCCTCCGCCAACTCCCGGGCAGCGGCCTCAGCAAGCGATTCAACCCGGTCGAGTGTTCCGGCCGGAATCTCAAGAAGGGTACGGCCGACCGCCCGCCGAAAGACTTCAATCAGGCAGACATGGTCGGCATCAATAAGCGGCACGATCGCCACACTACCGGGATGCTCGATCACCTCCCGCGGTCGCTGGCTGCCATCGCGACACCGCTCGGGCACCCGGAGAACCCGAAACCTGCGGGTCTCAAGCAGGAGTTCTCCGTCGGGCTCACCGACCTGGTTTGGGTCGATCGTGGTCATTCGGGATTGGCCTCCGGCTCGGTGGTGAAAGGCCGGGGCACTGCCGTCCGGCCGTCAACAGTCAATGATGCAGCCGCAGCCACCGCCTTCAGCGGCACGATCGCCAGGGCCAGCCAGCCCTCCCCCTCGATCGCCGGCGCCGCGGAACTAACCGTTGCCACCGGGCTGCCACCACTGGTAACAGGAGTCCCGGGCAAGACAGGATCGTCTCCCGAAATAGCCAGGCAGGTCAGCCGCCGGTTGACATGGCCGAGGGCATCCAGTCGGGCCACCGTTTCCTGTCCGAGGTAACAGCCTTTGCTGAAGCAGATGGCACGGTCATCAAGGCCAAGCTCCTGAGGCAGGGTCTTCTCCGGAATATCCTCCGCCAGCGGCCGGCCGCACCGGATTCGCCGGGCCGTCACCGTCTCGGCCGCTGCCCGCGGCAGGCCCATCGCGGCGAGTGCCGCAGCCAGTTGCTCACCAGCCGCCGTCTCCAGCAGGTATCCACCCGGCCCATACCAGTCGATCAGGGTCAGCCGGACAGCGACCGGCTCCTCACCGGCCTCGTCGACAGCAAGCAATCCGTCGACAAACTGCAGCTGCGACGCCGGCAGGGGCTGATCGAACCGCTCTGCCAGCCAGTCGCGGGCCCGCGGTCCGGCGAGGAGCAGGCTGGCCACCCCGCCACTGTGATCGACCAGTTCCAACTTCTCCCTGATGTGGTAGCGGTCGAGGTGGTCGCGCAGCGGCGCCGCCCGCCCCGGAGCAACGCAAAGCAGCAGACCGGTGGCGGTCCGCCGGATCAGGGCGAGGTCGAGCACCCAGCCCCGCACATCACAAAAGAAGCCGTCACAGCCGGTACCCGGCTCGAGCCCGCCGACCTTTGCCGTCGTGAAGTTCTCGATGAAAGTCACAGCATCGGCGCCGGTGACGTGCAGCTCATCCTGACGGCCGAGATCGGCCCAGGAAAGCCCTGCTGCGGTTGGGGAATGAGAATCTGATGAGGACATCGAAGCTCCTGCTGACTGGCCGCGGACGGGGTCACACTGTGGTACCAACTGTCCTTATCCACTATAGCGGCGGGTGAATGGTGCCCGGCCCCGACGCCCAGTGTCGGGGGCAGAAAAAATCGTACGGCAGGCGAACGGTTTGCTGTCGGCCCCCGTAGAACGAGCACAGCAAAGACGCCGCACCTGAGGAGGCTTCGCCGCAGGAAGGGAATGGAAACGGCAGATGTCCCAACATCAGCCGGCTCTTTTCTCGATGCTGCCGCGAGGGTATGGTTTCACCAGCCGGACATGCGGGCAAGGCATGGTCCGATCTGGTGAGCAACTGCGGCTGACTTTTCTCACGCTCACAATCTCCCGATGGTTTAGTGCCGGCCGATGCTGCGCACTGGCTTGAGGGGGGGTGGGAAGAGGGAGAGTTGCCGTCGATGTCGCCGCGGGGGGCTCGCTGACGAGTCTTCCCGGTCTGCTCACGAGAAGGAGAGAACGATGGCCACGGTTCCGTATCGAGTCGATCGCCACGAGGACTATGATGACCGGGAGGACTGCTACCAGAATCCCCTCGCAGTCGCCGACACTTCCTATTCCGACGTCGCCCGGGCCGAGGCCGACTGCAAGGCGGCCCAATCGCAGACCCCGCAGCGACTCAGGCGGCGACCCGTTGGCGGCAATCCCGGGTCGGGGCGGTCACGGTCGCGGCGGCTGCACCGGATCGACGAAGTGCGGCAGCAGCAGGGCGTCACCCTGCGGAACGTGGCCCGCCGGCTCGGGATCGAGATGAACGTGATCAGACGGCAGGAGCAGCCCGAGACCGACCTGCGGATCTCCGATCTGCTCCGCTGGCAGCAGGTGCTCGACGTGCCGCTGGCCGATCTGCTCGAGGAGGGTGAGGGTCAGCTCTCTGGCCCGGTGTTGGCCCGGTCGAGAATGGTCAGACTGATGAAAACCGCTGCCGCGATCAAGGAACAGGTCGGTGATCAGGGTCAGGCCAGCCGGCTGGTTGGCCAGTTGATTGAGCAGATTCTCGAGATCATGCCGGAACTGGCCGATGTCACTCCCTGGCATACGGCGGGGCAGCGGCGGACCCTCGATGACGTCGGGCGGGTGGCGCGAAACACCGTCTCGGACGACCTCTTCGGTCGGTAATCCGCAGCGACCGGCGGGCGGGCAGGCAATCGACTCAGCCTGCCGCGGCTGAGCCCGTCCAACTGATCGCGATAGCGGCCGGCTGGGCCTCTCTGCTACCATCCAAAAAACGCTGGCGGGAGCCGGCTGCGCTGGTCCGAATTGAGAGAGGTTTGCGTCGTGTTTTCACTGCTTGGTGTGCTTGGAATCACGCTGATCCTGTTTGTCAGCGTCGCGGTGACCGCCCGGTTCATCCTGGGAAAGTAGTCGCCGGCTGCCGGCGGCTGCCGGCGACAGGAGGCCCAAAACCACCAGGCTCACAAACGCGTAGAGCGTTGTGCCCAGCACGCCCCAGGCGGCAACCGCCAGCCAGAAGTAGTCCCGCAGCCAGACCCGCAGCGGTGGCTCAGCGCTCTTCGGCACCTTGTGCTGCACCGGACCGCTCCGATCCGACTGGGCCTTCATGTCACTGCGGAACCGGTCCCAGTGTGCCTGAATTGCCGGGCGGTCGAGATCAGCCAGCCACCGATCGCGGATGTTCCAGAGCACCGCCGGTGGCAGTGTGAGCAGGACCAACCAGCCGACGAGCAATCCTGCCCTCACCAGCCCCACCTTCGCCCGGAGAATGGTGCCGCGTTCACCGGCGGGGGGCACTCGATCTGGCTGCATGCTGCTGCCTCTGCAAGACACGACCGGCCACCGACTGAGGCTGACCACTTCCCACATCTTACCCCGATTGCTGCAGCCGGCCGGCGGCAGGCGTCTCGCGGCGGGCAAAACTCCTCTCGTTGAGCCACTGGTCGGCTGCTATCGTCCGCTCTCATTCGTCAGCTCACCGATTCACCCCATCCGTCATCACCGCTGCCGTGTCACGCCACTGCCTGCGATCGTCGTTCCGGCATTTGTTGCTCCTGCTGCTGATCGGCCTGCCGACCACCAGCCGGCCTGCACCGGTGCAGGCCCAGAGCGGCTGGCTCCCGACGACCTGGTTCACGAAACAGAAAATCGATCCGCAGGCGATGTTTCCGCTGTCGGAGCAGGACGGCCCCTGGCTTGTGCTGGCCACGACGTTTCGGGGTGTTGGTGCCCGGGACGACGCCCGCCGCCTCGTGCAGGAACTTCGTGGCCGGTTCCGGATGCAGGCCTACACCCACGAGCAGGCCTTCGACTTTACCGGAGCCCAGCGGGGGCTCGGGCTCAATCCCGATGGCAGCCCCAAGCGGATGCGGTACGCCAACTCCCAGCAGGTGGTCGAAGTGGCGGTGATGGTGGGTGACTTCGCCTCCTGCGACGACAGCCGGGCTCAGAAGACTCTCGCGACGATCAAAAGCCTGCAGCCCGAAGCCCTCGCGGGCGACCAGGGCAAGAGCCGCGCTTTTGCCGACTTCCGCCGGATGATCGGCCTCGACAAACAGGCCGGTAGAGGGCCGATGCGACTCGCTTTCATGATTCCCAATCCACTGCTGCCCGCGGACTACTTCAATCGTCCGCAGCTTGACGAGTTCGTGATTGGGATCAATGCCGATGTTGAGCACAGCCTGCTCAACTGCCCGGGCCGGTACAGTGTGCGGGTCGCCACCTTCACCGGAGCGGGCACCTTCGCCGACCAGGATCAGGCGGCGGCCGACGAGGCCGGGTTTGAAAGCCGGCTGGTCCAGGCGGCTGAGAAGGCCCACCGGCTCACCGCAGCCCTGCGGCAGCAGGGCTGGCAGGCCTGGGAGTTTCACGACCGTGAATCGAGCATGGTCTGCGTCGGCAGTCTTTCGCAGTTGGTGATCGAACAACAGGACGGTTCCAGCCAGCCGCACCCCGAACTGGTGCGGATCACCACCACGCTCGGCCCCGATCAAGAAAAGCTGGCAGCCGGCACCATTCTTCCCAAGCGGATCGAGGGTATTCTGCTGGACCTGCAGCCCCGGCCTGTCGATGTGCCCAGGCTGCCGATTGGCCGACGCTAGTGGTCGCCACAGGCGGCAGTGGCGGCCGCCTTCACCAGCTGCAGCGACCATCGTCATGCCCAGTTCCGCCGGTCCGATCCTCGTGCTGGGCACAACCAATGCCGGCAAAAAACGTGAACTGACGCCGTTGCTTGAACCGTACGGCATCAGCTGCCGGTCGCTTGCCGACTTTTCCGCGGCCGTCGAGGTCGATGAAACGGGAACCACCTTCGCGGCAAACGCCGCACTCAAGGCAAGCCAGCAGGCCCGCGTCCTGGGGCAGTGGGTGCTCGGTGAGGACAGTGGCCTGGTGGTCGATGCCCTGGAGGGCGCTCCGGGGATCTATTCGGCCAGATTCTCCGGGCCGGCGGCCACCGCTGCGGCCAATAACGCGCTCCTGCTGGAACAGCTGGCAGGAATCCCCGGCCCGGCCCGAACCGCTCACTACGCCTGCCATGCAGCCCTGGCCGATCCGACGGGAACGATTCGGGCCACCGGCTCGGGCCGCTGCTGCGGCCGGATTACCGAGGCCGCCTCTGGAGCGGGTGGCTTCGGCTACGACCCTTATTTCATGGTGCCTGAATATCACCGCACCTTTGGCCAGCTCGCACCGGCGGTCAAAGCCCTGATCAGCCACCGGGGCCGGGCCATCCGGGCTCTTCTGCCGACCATTGCGAAACTTCTGCGGGGCTGACGGGGCCGCAGCGAAGCAGCGTCACTCGATCCGCCGGCGAGCTTTCAGGCAGCATCGCTGAGACGCTGGCTCAGCCAGTGCTGGATGATCTCAAGCACCCGCGGTGTGCCGTCCATCGTGCCGGCCAGGTTGGCAAGCGGGACGGCGTAGCGATCGACGCCCTCCAGAAATCGACAAATATCCCCGACCGTGACATCCTCCAGATGCACGAAGTCACCACAGCCCATGAACCGGAGAAAATGGCTGTTCATCGACTGCTCACCATGGGCCCGTTCGGGCAGCACGAGCAGCGGTTTGCCGAGGTGGATCGCCTCACCGATCAGCTGGTTGCCGGCAGCCGAAACAACGGCTCTGCAGCCGGCAAGATCAGCGGCAAACTGCCGGTCATCAATCGGTTGAAACGACAGTGACCCGATCGGGTCACGTGCCCCGAGGCCGTAGACCTTCACCGGCAGGCCACACCGGGCGAGGGTCTCGACCGCACGGAATGGCGTGTGCCGGCGAAGATAGCTCAGCACGTAGCCACCGTCGCTCGGTTCAGCCTGAGTGATCTCCCGCCGGAGCAGGGGGCCGACCTGTTTGACGTGTTCCCAGCCCCGACGAAGCGGCGGCCGAAAGAAGGCAGAGACGACGGTCTCAGCAGCACCGCTGACATACATCCAGACCGCATGGCTCATCAGCCAGGCATTCCAGCGAAGCGTCCAGGGCAGGGCGTCCAGTTCGTAGGCCAGCAGGAAGTGCTGGTGGTCAATGCTCAGCAGCGGCACCCCCTGCCGGGCTGCGGCCCGCGGCAGTGCCGGCTCAAAGTCGGTGATCACCAGCGAGACGTTGAAGGTCTCAAGATCGGCCATCATCTGATCGACGAGCGGACCAAGCTGGCGGGCCTGATAATCAAGTCCCGCACGGATCGACCGCGGGACGTCGAGCCGGCCACCGCTGTATTGAAAGACGATCCCCGGAATCTCATGGACACTCACCCGGGGATGGCCTACCGCAAACCGCTGCTGCAGAAACCGGTGCCCGTCATCCGAGCTGTAGACCCGGATGTCGTGACGCCGCTCCAGATGCTCAATCAGCGTCGCAATCCGGGTGGCATGCCCCCGGCCCTCCCCACACAGACTGATCGCGATCGTCGCCATGCGTTCCTGCGGGCCCGGACGTATCGAGAAGGGAATTGGGATGAAACTCCTGATGGCCCAATGATACCCTTGCCGGTATGAAACGTCGCCGCCGGTGAGGCTGTGCCGTCGCAAAACCTTCACACAATCTGAAAGATCGCCCAGGCAATGGCCATGCAGAGTCCAGAGGTGGCACACTGCCGGTGGACGCCGCTCTGGTGGGTGGGTGGCGGGGTGCTGCTGTTCATCCTAGCGATGCCGCTGGGGCAGCGAGCCGAAGCCGCCCCGGCGGACAGCCCGCCGGCACTGATTCGGCGGCTGTCCCACGGCAAGCTGACAACTCGGGATGCCGCGGTCGATCAGCTGCTCGCCCTCGGTCCGCCGGCGTTGCCGGCGATCGAACGGGCCATTCCAGCCGCAACGGGGGAGGCCGCCTTCCGGCTGCCGCTGATCGCCGAGGCGATTGCAGTCACCGCAACCAATCGGCTGCTGGAGCAACAGCCGGCTGACGCGACAGCCCCCGCGACCGCTCCCGGCCCGTTCAGTATGGCCGTTGAGCGGGTCGACCAACTCGACAGATCCGGCCACCGGCTGCTGCTGAGGCTGCGGTGGCAGCCACCACTCAGGCCGGTGCTCCTGCGGCTGCCGCTGGCCTCGGTGGTGGCAGAGGGCCCGGCGGGTGCGGCGGTACCATTGCCCAGCCGACGGGCCGCGGTCGAGCCATTGCTGGCAGGAGAGCAGAACTGGGTCGATCTACCAATTCGACTGGGACCAGCTCCGCCCGGCGTCGACGTGCTCGCCAGCCTCCGGGGGACGGTCGTCTGCTGGCTGCCCGGTTTCGAACACCGGTTCATGCTGCCACTGGATGAGTTCGACGGTAGCCTGCCAACCAGCCCCAGCGGTTCGCCGCAGCCAGCCCGCAGCCTCGCGGGAGTGTCCGTCTGGTGCGATGACTGGTCGATCGTGGCGGGCGGTCCGGCTCCGGCCGCCGCAACAGTCCGCGTTGAGCTCTCGGCCCGGTTCGCCGAACCGTCAGAGGCGTTCGCCTCGCACCGGGGCTGGCTGGCCGATCACCAGCCGGAACTGCTCCTGCCCACCGGCGACGTGGTCACCGCCATCAGCCACCAGGTCATCTCACGGACCCCCCACGGGCTTACCATTACGGCGAGCTTCCGCCTCGCAAGGAAGCAACTGCCGCGTGGAACCCTGGTGACCTGGCGGCTGCCACTGGGCGTACGGCAAGTGCCGGTCGACTTCTGGCTCCGATCGGTCCCGCTGGGCTCGTCGGCGAACGGGGAAAACTGAGCCCTCTACGGGGAGTCTGGTCACCCGGGACTGCCGGTTTCACGTTGTTCCGCCTCCGGCAGCCCGCTACTGTTCCCGGCACCGTCTCAATTTCCCCCGGTCCCCGCTTGGATCGCTCGATGAGATTTCGTTCGCTGCTAATGTTTGCCTGCATGATCGTCGTGCCGATGCTGGCGATGTTTTCCCACAAACTGCCGCCTGAATTCCGTGACAACTGCAGCAGGATCGTGCTCGATCCCGCCATTGAGCTGATCGCGTCACTGGCCCGGCCGGCTGACGCGGAGGAATCGGATCCCGACCTCGACCTCGCCGCTCCCTCCGCCGGCCCCTTGCTGGCAGCCGGCGGGCCGCCCCCCTCACCGGGCGTGGCTGCCCCGGTGCCGCCGGCCAGCCCGATCACCACCGCCGGCTCGTTTCAGCAGCCGCCGGAAGGGCAGGCCGTCAGCTGGACTCGATCTCCTGATCTACGCCGCCAGCTTGAGGCAACCGGAGCCCAGCGGCTGCTGATCGAGTCCCGCGGCGAAGGGAGCGACGGGGTTCGCGGCAGCTGCCGGCTGGCGGTCGATGCCGAGGGACAGCTGCAACGGCTTTTTCACGCCAGCGGAGCTTCCGAGACTGAAATGCTTCGTGATCTGCTTGAACAGGTTGGACGCTGGCGTCGTCGTATTGCCGCCAACCCACCGACCGCTGGCCAGCAGCTCTATCGACGTTAGCGAACCTTTCGTGCTCGATCACCTGCAGTTGCACCCGGCAGCGAAACACTTGATTGACAGCCCGCTCGACAGGCTGAACCCGATGGTTTCCCGACGGGCCCCGCCCAATGCCTCCTGCCACCGCCCGCCACCGTCCGTCCCGCCTGCGGCTGCTGAGTCGGCAGCGACACCGTCATGGCTGCCAGCGATGGGCCGAGTCGCGGTCGGGCCCATTCACCTGCCGGGCCTCCTGGCCACCGCCGGTCCGTCGCCGGACGGCACGATCCTTTCCTCATCGGCGGCCCAAGCCAGAGGAAACACCTGCCGATGGTGTCGGCAACCATCCCCGTAGTGAGGAACTGGCTCGGCTTGAGGCGGCGCTGTTTGTCGCCCGTGAGCCACTGCCGGTGAGACGGTTGGCGAAGCTGGCTCGGCTACCCGACGCCACCCGGGCCCGCACCCTGCTCCACAGCCTCAACCAGTTGTTCGATGCGGCCGGGGCTGCATTTCGGGTCGAACATCTCGCCGGCGGCTACCAGCTGCTCACACGGCCGCAATTCGGCCCCTGGGTCAGGCGGGCCCTGGAATATCCGGCGGAAAATCGGCTGTCAACCGCCGCCCTGGAGACCCTGGCGATCGTCGCCTACCGGCAACCGGTGACCCGCCCGGAGATCGAATCGATCCGGGGCGTTGGTTCTGAGGAGATGCTCCGGCAATTGCTCGATCGCGACCTGATCGCCGTCGGAGGCCGCAGCGAAGAACTTGGCCGCCCAAATGTCTACTTTACCAGCCGGTATTTCCTGAGGGTCTTTGGTCTCGGGCGAATCGAGGATCTGCCGCCGGTCGCAGCGGTCGTCCCAATCCACCCCGACCCAGCCGGACGGGAAACCGGGCCTTGAGAATTTTCCGCACGGGGAGTTGCACAGAGGCGGTGCCGTTGGCATATTGCCGAGCCCCACGCAACTAGAGGGCTGGTGGACAAGTCGGGACGGCGAGCGGCAGCGAAGCCGCCAACCCTGCCTTGTCCGTGAACCGCACGCAAGTTGTCGGCTGAAAACGCCGACAAGCAACTGATGGCGGTCTGACAACCGCCGGGTAACAACAGAGGCCGTGCCGACAATGGCAGGGCATCCGCTGAATCGAGACCGACCTTCCCTCAGAGGCTGCCAAAAATTTTGACCCGGGACTTGGCCGGACGGCCAACCATCGACCACAATTTCGAAAGTGTTCCTAGCCACGATCGACTTCATGACTCGACTCCAGGAGACGAAGCAGTGACGATTGTTCTGAATCCCAGCGAGCAGCAAGACGCTGCACGAGCGGATGTTTTCTGTTGGAACGAACTTCCAGAGTTGCTGTTGGCCGATGACCTCTTCGACTCAACAACCGAACTGAACGGTCCCGTCACTGGCATCGTCGCTGAAGACGATGACGAGGACGAGGACTGGGAGGATGAAGACGAGGGCGACGAGGACGAGGACGAGGACGAGTACGAGGACGCTGAAGAAGAAGAAGAGGGGGAAGAAGAAGAGGAAGAAGAAGAGGAAGACGAAGAGGAAGTTGAAGAAGAGGAGTGGGAAGAGGTCGACGACGAGGACGAGGACGAGGACGAGGACGAGGACGAGGAATACGACGAGGAAGACGAGGAAGACGACGAATGGGAGGATGACGATGAGGAAGAGTGGGAGGAAGACGACGAAGACTGATTGCTTCGTCTCCCGCGGGCCGGCCTCCGACCAGCAAAACCGATTGTCTGTCCCCGAGCGATGATCAGTCCTGCCAGACGAGTGTGAGCAGTCGTCCTTCTCTGGCCACCATCACTTCGACGCTGCCTCCGGCAGCGACACTGCCAAGCCGGCCCACCATGTCCCGCTGATCCCACAGTGGGCTGCCTCCAATCGCAACGATGCGGTCCTTCCGTTGGAGCCCACCCCGGGCCGCTGGTGAGTTTGGCCTCACTGCGACCACGACCGGCACGGCTGGGTTGGCGTCATCCAGCCGGGTGCCGATTCCCCAGCGGCCTGGGTTGTCAGCTGGAAGCACAGCCCTCGCCTCAAGCCTTGACCGACTGGCATTCGATTCCGTCAGACAGCGGTTTCGAAACGGCAGGTGATCTTCCCCGCTGTCAGCCACACGGAGGAGCGTGGTGAAGGTGAGGCGGGCAACCGGCTCAAGCCCGGCTAGGTTGACTAAATGAACATCGTCACTGGGCCGGTGATAGTCGTCGTGCAGCCCTGTGTGGAACATGATTGTCGGGATTCCCCGCTGCAAAAATGGGTAGTGGTCGGAGTCGGCCTCAACCTTCCAGTCAAAAGCCAATGACAGCGGCTCCTGCCCGGGCAGATTGTTGGCCCGGGTCACCAAATCCTCGAGACCGACCGCCGATCGGGTGCCGAACACTTCAAGCTGCTGCCGGAGTCGGCCGATCATGTCGAGATTGATCGAAAAGACGATCGTGCGATCCCGAAGTGGCAGCGGTCGGTTGCCGAGAAAATGCTTTGATCCGAGCAGCCCGTGTTCCTCGCCATCCCAGAAAGCGACCAGGATCGACCGCCGCGGTGGTTGGGGCAGGGCGACCAACGCCTCGGCAATTTCGAGAAGCCCGGCCACTCCCGAGGCGTTGTCGTCAGCCCCGTTGTGGACAAACCCGAACGGACCAAAGCTGTTGCGGGCATTTCCGTAGCCGACATGGTCGTAGTGGCTGCCGATCACGACCAGTTCGTTTCTGCAGGCCGGATCACTCCCGGGCAACAGCGCTAGGACGTTCCGCAGGGTGCCATGACTGCTGGCGAACGACTGAAAATACCCCCCCTGATCGCCCGCCGGCAGCATTCCCAGCGGGGCAATGGCCTGCTCCACATAGCCCCCCGCAGCCCGGCCACCCCGACGGCCTCCTTCACGTCCTTCAAGGGCATCATCGGCAAGGGCCGTGATGTGCTCGGCGGCTTCACTGGCCCTGATTGTGGCCCGAGCATGGAACCGGTCAGCGGCAACGGCGCCGGAAGGCTGAATCGACAGCGACAGACAGCAGCAGCCGGCCAGGCCAAGCCGGGCGAGCAGCCGCGGGCGGAATGGGCAGAGCTTTTCCACGCGGTGACTCCAGCGCCTCCTTGCATGCAGCGAGCGTGTGGCTCAGAATGCCACATGGAGGGACCCTCGTCCAGAGGGATTCCCCAGCGGCAACGCGATGCGGAGGCTCTCCTGTAGCCTCCCGGTCACGTGGTCGCTCCGAGGGAGAGGTGGCAGAGTGGTCGAATGCGCGTCTTTGCTAAAGACGTGACCGGTCAAAAGCTGGTCCACGGGTTCGAATCCCGTCCTCTCCGCTGGTTGGTTTCGCAGGGTTTCGCAAAGAGTCGCGAGACTTTGCGGAAGTGCTGGCTGACGAAGGGCTTGCACGTCGATCGTGCGAATTCTTGCGAACCGCTGCGTGCAGTCGCTGGATTGTGAAACATGCGCGGCCATGCCTTCACCCCGACCCGCTTGATGATCCTGCCGAACTGGGTCCGCAGGTTGCACGACCGCCAGCCGTGGAGGCCGAGGGCTTTCTCCCGAAGGTGCCCGCCGATCACGTACACGGCACCGTCCTCGGCAGCCTCGAAGGCGGCGGTGAGCACAGGCGCCAGTTCCGAAAAGATCAGCAGCACCCGAGTCTCCTTCCCCTCGTGATGCTCAGTTTTCGGCGACGTGACGGTCATGCGGCCACTGTTCCAGTCGATGTCCTCCCACCGCAATGACGCCACCTCGCTCGGGCAGCGAAGTCCGCCGTAGCGGCATAGTGCGACGATGGTCTGCCACTTCGGGTCGCTAGCCGCCATCAGGGCTGCTGTGTCTTCCCGCGATATGAACCGCTTCGTGTTTGGCAGGCCAACGGCGACCTCAGATACCTCGGCGAACGGGTTTTCGGCGAGCAGTTTCTTCTTGACTGCGAACTTGAAAAACCCGCGTGTAAATTGCAGACGCTTTGAGATGGTGGTCCGGGCCAACTTCTGGTCGATTAGATAATCCTTGAAATTTTCGGCATCTTCTTCGGGATCTGCTTGCGGAATCGCAAGAGTTGCTTCTCTTCCTTGGCTTCCATGAGCAGCGTGATCAGTTCGGTCACCCGGAAGAACCGCACCTTTCGGCCCTGTCCGCAGGCGGCGAGTCCCAGGGCGATCGCCAGATGCGTCTTGCCAACGCCGCTGGAGCCGATGAGCAGGACGTTCTCCCGATCGTCGATGTACTGCCCCTTGGCCAGTTCGAGCACGAGGGGCTTGTTAATCGATCGCTGCTGGCCGAAGTCGAACTCGTCGAGCGTCTTGGTCTGCGGGAAGCGGGCGGCCTTGAGCCGCCGTTCTGCAGCCCGTCGCTCGCGCTCGATCAGCTCCAGTGCGCAGAGCCGCTGCAGGTAGGCGAGGTGATCGAGATTCTCTACCGCCGCCCGGGAAGCGACCTTGTCGCACTCCTGGGACATGGTCGGCAACTTGAGAGACTTCAGGTGGTGCTTCACGAGCACCGTGCTCTTGGTCGTGCTCATTCCGCCACCTCCCGCTCCAGGAGCGACGCATAGGCCGTGATGTCCGTCAGCGGAACATGCACGAGCTTCAGGTGCGGTCGGCTATCGAGGCAGAAGAGTGCGACTGGTGATTCCCGCCTGTGCTCCAGGATCACACGGATCGTATCGGCATCCGCGATCCCCAGGCTCGTGGCGGACTCCACCGCCACCGACAACTCTTCGAGGGTCGCCTTCTCAAGCAGGAGAAGCACCCGGATGAACTCCTTCGTCCCGAGCCCATCGGGAGTGCACTCCGTCCGACGGCGGAGAACGTTCAGGCACTCGGGCAGCTGCCAGTCGGCAAGCGGCCGGGCATAGTCGAAGGCCCCGGGCTTTCGCTCCAGGAGCGCCAGGTAGTGGATCGGATCGTAAAAGTACTCCTTTCGGCCCCAGTGACGACGGTGCCTGGCAATCAGCCGATCCTCGAAGACGAACTTCACGTCATCGACCGTCGCTACCACCGTGATCTTCCGATGGGGATACTTCAACGGGACGCTGTACCGGTTGGTATCGAACTGCACCAGCGATAGGGAGTTGGCGTTGGCCTGCGTGACCCGTCTGGCCGCGCACTCTTAGGCCGGGATTGCCAGGAAGGAGGCACGCTCCTCTTCGAGGAGCACCTCCTTTGGGCCGTTCTTGCCCCAGAGCTGCCGCTGGAGGTCGGTTCGGTAGCGTTCTTCCAGTATCTCGTAGAAAAGCGAGCACCATGGATAACCGGACTGACCAACACTTCATGAATCGGAGCGGTGGCGGGATGGGGCTGGTAGTGATCGTGGTGCAGATGGTGATGCTGGTGATGCTGATGACCGTTGCTGCCTGATGAAGGAGCAGAAAGCCGGGTCAGTTCATCGTTGACGGCTTGATTACAGGCGGCGTAGGCCCTTTTGATGACATGGTGCAATCCGTCGAGGTCATGGAAGAGGGCCGTATCCAGCTCGACTTCCAGATTGCATGACGCGCCAGCCGAACCGTAGTCAGGCTGGCCGATCTTTCTGTTGGTTCCGACGTTGAGTTTGAACATAGGGGTCTCGCAGTTGGTTGATGGTGATGGCGGTGGTGATGATGGCGGTGTCGATGGCGGGGCTGGACTGATTCCCAATGGCGGGTACGAATCCATATCCGCCGTTTCGAGCTGGTCTGGACGGTGGCGGTGAAATCACCGCCGCCGCAAACGCCTGGAAAAAAGCAACAAAAAGCGACGGGCGTGGGTGCAGCGAGGCTTGGGCACCTCAACCACACGCCACGCCCGTCACTTCGAAGAAAAACTCCTCGGCAGCCTGCTACGCGTCGGCAGGCTCACACGAAGAAGGCCAGCAAGCTAGTCAGGCAGCTCGGGCCACCTGCTTGCTGCCAGCCTTGCCGCTGCTGGTCTTGCCGCCGGTCTTGCTGTCGCTGCTGGTGTTCGCCCGACTCTTGCGGCGGCGGGCATTCAGCGTCCGGGTATAGAACGGCTCCCGGAACGACTGGCCGGCGAGCACTTCATCCCAATCGACGGTGCCAGTTTCAGGCAGGTCGATCAGGTCAAAAAGGCAGTCGGGGTCATGATCAAGGCCAGCGTCAGCAAGCTTTTCCAGCATGAATCCACGGCGGCGGATTTCGCTGGTGTCTTCGCCGGTCTTGATGGCAACAGCATCGAACAGATCGAGGTCAGACATGGGAAATTTCCTTGGGGGGAACGAACTGGAAACAAAACACAGGGGGGACGGGACTGGGACAAGGGGCAGACAAAACCCGCCAGAACAGCGGGCTTTCACGGGGGCACAAGCGGTTCCCACTTTTTGAAAAAGTGGGAAATCGGGGGTCGGGCAGGTCGGGCTCCAGGGAAACAAGACAACCCGCCGGCCAGCGCAGCAGGCGGGAGGACGGGAAAGAGCGTTGGGTTTCGGCGGCGGCCTCTCAACGTGAGGTCGAGGGCAGCCCACCGGCACTGGAGCCGATAAGATTGGGCGATCGGGAGATCAGCAGGTGGCTGCGGGAACTCAAACGGTTACGGGAACCTCGTCAATGCGGCCTCGAATTTACGTCGACACGTCAGTTTTCGGTGGCTGCGAGGACGTCGAATTCATTACGTACTCACAGCGACTAGTCGCGGCTATGGCTGATGGGACCTACGCGATGGTGATTTCGGAGGTGACGCTGCTGGAGCTCGAGAAAGCCCCGCCCTCTGTGCAATCGCATCTGCAAGCTATCGCTGAGTCACGCATCGAAGTCCTGGCTTTGGACTCTGAAGCTGAGTTACTCGCCGCTGAATACATCGATGACGAAGCCGTCGGCAAGAATGAGCGAGCAGATGCGCTCCATATTGCCCTCGCCACGATTGCCCGTGTCGACGTCCTTGTGAGCTGGAACTTCAAACACATCGTGAACTTACGGCGCATCCATGCTTTCAACGCTGTAAACTTGAAACAGGGATATCCTGTCCTGGAAATTCGAAACCCCCGAGATGAAGTCGGCGATGAGTAAGACCGTCAACTGTCAGGAGACTGCTGTCGAACAGGTCCGCCGCGTCCGCGATGAACTGAATCAGGCAATCGAAGAGACATCCGGCGAGGCATTGCTTGCCCACGTCCACGAGCATCAATACAAAACGCCATTCTTGCGGCGTTTGGCTTCGAGGGTCGCCGCCAGGCCCAAAGTGTCAGACGCGAGCCGCACGAACAACTAGACACCGGCGCTGACGCCCGCTGATCGCCAAGCAACCACTGCCTCTCCGCCGCCAACGCCGCTGACCTGCTGCCGTAAGGCCCCAGCACCGGCCCAGCAACCGGCCCCAGATCAGCCCACCAATAGCCCTCAGCATCTGGCTCAACGTGGCTGGCCCGGGTGATCTGGAGTTTGCCGAGCTTCCGCAGGTCCAGCCCTTCGTCGTAGATGCAGGTCGCATCGCCGCCAGTACGAACGACCAGCCCCATCTCAGTCGGCACGCTCATACGGCACCTCCAGCAGTGTGGGGCCGACGGAGAATGTTCCTGCGGGGCCGATCGACAAGCAGTTCGCCGACGCTGGCCTGAATCTGCTCAAAGTCATTGGCCACCATCTGCCGCAGCCTGTTGGACTCCCGTAGCTGCTGGGGCTCGATGCCGGTGATGACCTGCTCGGCCTCCGCGACCAGCGTGTCGAGCTCTGAACTGCTGCGAATGTTCAGCCACCGGAACCGCTCGAAGAACTCCCTGAGATTTTCAACGGCTGAGTCCCGAAAGATCTTAGGCTGGCCATCGTGCATGCCGGTAAGTCGTTCAGCCAGATGGGCCGTGAGTCGTTGAAGCTCACTGGCAAAAGCCTGCTCGGCCAACTCCACGGCGCTCTCAAACCGCTCACGCACCCGGGCCTGCTCTGCTTGGTAGACATCTGGCTGCAGGGCCATGAGGTATCCCGGCGGCTCAATGGTCGGATAGCTCACCTCCAGATCGAACAGGCCGTCAAGCGTGCTGGGATAGTCGCTGGGATTGAAGAGGGCCCCGAGACACTGCTGGGCTTCGGATTTCATCGCGTCGTACTTGCCGGCGAGTTCCTGGGCGGCCTCCTGGAGCCGGTCGTGATATGTCTGCATGTTGCTGGCAAACTGCCCAAGCATGTTCTGGTTGAGCAGCCTGACGCCCGGCTCTGGAAACGGCAGCGTCACCGTCCGCCAATACCCTGCTGCCTCCGAACGAACCCGGGCGACATTGCGATAGGTAGGGTTCTTGGTGTCGAGGATCAGCTTGCTGGCCGAAAGAAACTCCCGGTCAGCCTGAAACGCCCGGGCTGCTCTGCTTCGCTGCTCCGGGGCCAGGGTCTTTCGTACGCCCAGCCAGGTGAAGGCGAGTTTGCCGGCGGCCATGGTAGTGCGAAGTCTTTGAGCTGCTGATCGCTCGGCTTGGTTCGTGTTGTGGCTGGTGTTGTGGTTCGCTGATTGACTGGTGGATTGTGTGTGCGGCCGGTGATTTGTGCTCTGGCCGGCTGCGGGTTCAGTGGTGGTGGCTGTGCTCATGAAATAAGTGTTCTCCGGTTGAATGGTGGTTGGATTGCAGAAAAAAGCGGCGGGCAGGAACCTACGCGCTGCCTGAACTAACGGGCTTCCCGCCGCCCGCCGCGCTTTTGAAAGAAACCAATGCTCAATCGCAGCGCTGTCATCGTCTGGTACCGAGAGGCTTTCCGTGATTGGCTAGGCTCGATTGGCGTTGCGGAAGAAACTTCATTCGCCGGCTCTTTGACGACATCGACGGCCTGCTGAAGCACGGCGGCGTGCACGGCAAATATCGGGGCTTTCATCGGGCCATGTCGCACCGGTTCCCATTCGCGATCTTCTACGACGTGAACGGCGGCTTCATCGACATCTACGCCGTGCTGGACTGTCGCCAAGACCCTGCGACCATCGACGATCAGCTCGCGTTCCGGAAGACTGATAGAGGCCCTCCACCGTAGTCGTCGCCCATCGCCCACCTCTTTTACTTGCATCGTGATGGATTGATCGAGAGCTGGCTGGCTGAGCATGACGAGCACGGGCAGCCCATCAGCCGCCATGTCGCGACGGAGTTCCGCCGGTATCTGACCTGCGGACTCCTTTGTTTTGGGTTTGCACGGGCAAGGTGTGGTCGCTGTGGCCAAGGCCTCCTGGTTGCGTTCTCGTGCAAGGGCCGCGGTGGCTGTCCGTCCTGCACCGGTCGGCGGATGGCTCGGACGGCTGCGCACCGCGCCGACCGGGTGATTCCACCCGTTCCAATGCGGCAATGGGTGATCTCCGTCCCAAAGCGGCACCGCTGCATCTTGGCTGACCGCCCACAGGCAATGACGGCGCTGTCCCGAATTTTGAGACGAGATTGAACGGCTGCTTTGCGACGCGGCGGGTATTCCGGTAGGCCGCAGCTTCGCCAGCCAAGCCCGTCCCTGGCTCGGCGCGGTCACATGCTCGGCCGGCGGCACTCATGCCGCCGCTCCGAAAGCATCGGCATCAGTATCACGGGGTGTTTGCACCGAACCACCCGTTGCGGCCGGCGGTGAAAGCCATGGCGATTGGCAATCTCACAAAGCCGCGTGAAGCCGAACCACTCGAGCCGCCCCATTTGTCACCAGCTCGAGGACCGCCCGTCGCTTGGGGCGACATGATGCAGGCTGACGATGACAGCGGACTTCAGCAAGCCGTGTGAGCAGCCAAGGACAGTGGTGGCTGCAGCACGCGTTTTCCTGGCAACAGCGTACCAGCGGAGGGCCCACGCCGTTGCCCCTGATGGCCCCGGTATCCGCTTTCAGAGTGGGGCACCTCTGAAAGCCGGGTATCGCCGTGGTCGCGGCCAGCCAGCAGCGTCCAGGCCAGCGGACATCGCCCGTCTCGTGGCGACAGGCTCCACAGCAGCGTTATGCCCGTAGGCGGCCTGAGCGAACATCGCTCTATCAGGTCGTCG
>Ga0209986_10000062_pt1 | contig 90413 bp, 87 predicted proteins | sample BlataG_FD_183168 | JGI IMG/M metagenome (GOLD analysis project Ga0209986, IMG submission 183168) | Deep subsurface microbial communities from Black Sea to uncover new lineages of life (NeLLi) - Black_00105 metaG (SPAdes) (version 2) | ecosystem: Environmental > Aquatic > Marine > Oceanic >...
AATCACAGGTTCACCGTAAAGGTGGCGGGCAGCCACAGCATTTGATACACGGTCAGGGCCAAGCTCCCGAGGATTGTCCATGCAGATGCGTAGCCCGGTTTTTACACCAGCTTCAACTATAAATGAAGAAAGGCCTAAATATTTTTGAAACACTTGCTGAAACACAGACACCAGTGGCGGGACAACACTGCACAAAGCCACTCCCGTGATTTTAGATGCTGGCAGCTTCTGGCTGTTGATAAGAGTGAGCAATAGTGCACCATATTCATCGGCCAGACGGTCTATTCCTGTAGCTAATTGCCAGGTGGTCTTTAGTTTGTCGCCATCAAATACGCCTAACTTGATGGTGGTGTTCCCAATATCAACTGCCAGTAACATGATGACTCCTTACCATTTTACAGTGAGAGGTGACTTAAAGCCAGTGTCTATGACGCAGAAAAATAAACATACCTATGCCTATTACTGCCATAACGGAAAGCAGTATACCAAGAGGTAATAGGCTTCCCGATTGCACTCCACCGGGCAAGGGGATATTCATACCCCAAATACTGGCAATTAATGTAGCCGGTGCAAGAAGTGCCATGACGATAGTTAACACTCGCATTATCTCCTGAATTCGATGCGAGGTCAACCAGTTACTGGTTTCCGCAAGACCATCTACGACCTCTTTACAATCCTCCAGCCCGTCCCAGATTTTACGGACATGGTCTGCGATGTCACCAAAATAAATCTCCTGCTCCTCCTTGAAAAAGGGATATTCCTCCTTCTCCAGCGTTTCAATCACCGCCATTTGAGGATGGATAACGCGGCGGAAGGTTACAAGATCTCGACGGATTAGAGAAATTCGACGAACCGTCTCAGGAATGGTTTTAGAGAAGATAACATCCTCAACATCTTCAATGTTTTCGGTGATCCTACCGAGGATAGGGAAGCAATAGTTAATTAATCTATCGAGTATATGGTACAGGAGGAATGCCGAGCTTCTCCCCAGGTACATTTGTCGGCTCTTCGTATGGGATTGGCACTCACGGAAAAGCCTGGCCAGTGGTTTGAGGTCAGCAGCTTTATGTACAGTGATAACATAATTCTCCCCAATGAAAATGTCCACCTCGCTGCGCCTGGTTATGTGATTCGCCTTATCAAATACGGGAAAATGAAGGACTATAAACAAATGGTCTTCGTATTCATCTATTTTAGGACGTTGTATACGACTCAAAACATCGTCTAAATTAAGAGGATGAAAATTAAACTGCTCCTGTAGAAATTTGACTTCTTCGTCGGAAGGTTTCTCAATATAATGCCAGGTCAGTTTCCCTTCACTAATTGAGTCAATGTTTAACCGCTTCTGCTCGACAGTTGACATAATTTCCTGCACCTAAATGGGCTTCGCCTTATTCTATCACTAATTTTATGTCTGGGCTATTTTTTTAACCGTTCTGATTATTACTGAAAACCCATACGCATATTATAAATAGGAACTGCAATGGAAGCCCTTGAAGTATTCACCATTCCCCTCCCCTCACCAGCCTGAATTCCTGCTAGCTACCCAGATAAGCCTTTTTAACACGCTCGTCACTAGCCAGTTTCCTGGCATCACCCTCCAGGGTGATATTACCCACTTCCAGGACATACGCCCTGCTGGCCAGCTCGAGAGCCATACGGGCATTCTGCTCTACTAACACAATGCTTATACCAGTCTTATTAATATCACGGATTATATTGCCGACACCCTCCACCAATATGGGTGATAACCCCATACTCGGCTCATCCATCAAGAGCAACTTGGGGCTATTCATCAGTGCACGACCCACAGCCAGCATTTGTTGCTCACCACCACTCAAACTCCCTGCCTTCTGTCCACCTCGTTCCTTTAAGATGGGGAAATGCTGGTACACACTATCAAGATCCCTGGCCACCTGATCCCTGTCTTTACGTAGATAAGCACCAATTTTCAGGTTGTCTATGACTGTCATAGGGGCAAAAACTACTCGTCCTTCCGGGATATGACCAATGCCCAGCTTAACAATGCGGTGCGCTGGCATCCCATTTATTTTCTTGTCCTGAAACCATATCTCACCAGAGGTTGGCCTCTTTAACCCGGATATAGTTCTCAGGGTAGTCGTCTTACCAGCACCATTAGCCCCGATAAGAGCAACTATCGCCCCCTCTTCAACACTTAACGAAATGCCCTTTAATGCTTCTGCTCTTCCGTAATGTACTCTCAAATCTTTAATTTCTAGCAACATCTACTTCGTAGCCTCTTTCCCCAGATAAGCTTCAATTACCTCTTTGTTCCCCCTTATCTCCTGAGGTAGCCCCTCAGCAATCTTCTTCCCGTAATTTAACACCGATATCCTATCACATAGATTCATAACTGCCTTCATGTCATGCTCCACTATTACGATAGTAATGCCTCTATCCCGTATTTGCCTGATTAGGTCTATCATGGTTTGTGTTTCACTCAGGTTCATGCCTGTTACCGGTTCGTCCAGCAGTATCAACTTAGGATTAGTGGCCAAAACCAGGCAGACACCAAGAATCCTCTGATGCCCGTGAGGTAGATTTGCTGCTAGTTCGTCTTTTAGTGGCGCCAGACCCATAACCCCCAGTATTTCCATAGCCCTTTGTCTCAACATCTCCTCCTCTTTGAGGGCAGAAGGCCTACGTAGCAATCTCCTCCACATACTCGTTTTATAGCTCAGGTGATAGCCGGTAAATACGTTATCAAGAACTGAAAGATTCATGAATAAGGTTGAGGCTTGGAAAGTCCGGCTTATCCCCAGATGCGCTATCTCATGCGCTTTCAGCCCTGTTATGTCCCGATCATCAAAGATAACCTGGCCGCTGGTCGGTGGGAAGAAGCCACTAATTACATTAAACAAGGTAGTCTTGCCCGCCCCATTGGGACCTATCAGCCCCAGTATCTCTGAGTCACCAACGTTAAGGTCCACCTCATTAACGGCGGCTAGACCACCGAAATATTTGCTCAACTTTTTAACCTCAAGTATTGTCTTCATTTCTTATCCTCGCGACCTGAGCTGCTGACCGGCAAGGAAGCTCTAATCCACTTGCCTACCCTGGCTATGCTTTCGGAAGGACGTACCGGGCGCCGTGAACTTATTAAACCCAAAAGACCATTAGGTAAGAACAGTACCAGCAATATTAGTAGGAGACCGGTAAATATCGGCTCAAACTCCTTGAATTCACGCAGAAGCTCAGGGCTAATGGTCATGATTAGTGCGCCGACTACCGGACCTGAAATGGCAAAACCTATCCCGCCCAAGATGGCATATACGTGAGCATAAATTGTCTTGAGAACATTAAATGCATTCGGTACGAGTGACTCCATGTAGTGGGCATAAAAGCTCCCCATTAGTCCAGCGGCAGTGGAGGAAATTATAAATGCTGTCAGCCGGTATTTGAAGAGATTTACTCCCAGCGATTCTGCTAAGCGAGGACTCAGGCCGATTGCTCTCCAGGCTCTGCCTGCCGAGGAGGCATAGAAGGCATAGAATGCAAGTACCACTATCAACACTAAGAACAACATTAGATAGTAATAAGCCGTCTTGGAGACTCGACTAAATTCTATGGGAGCAAGAAAGGGTATTGTAATAGGTTCTGGACGGGGAATGTTTATGATGCCGACATATCCACCAAAAAAATCAAAAGTACCAAATACAAGCACTATTGCCATGCCGAACGCTATAGTTAGTATGATAAAACCAAACCCAGGATTCCTGACGAAAAGATAGCCAACACAGAAGGCAATAATTGCTGTTATTAGGGCAGAAGCGGGTAAAGCAAGCCAAAAAGGTAGGCCCAGTCTCACTGCTAGCAAGGCTGAGGCGTAAGCCCCGATACCCCAGAAAGCAGCTATAGCTAGAGTTATTAACCCCGTTCTGAGCAGAAAGATGAAGGCCATGGCAAGTACGGCATTGATACCCACCATAATCAGCAGGTGCATATGATAGGGACTACGCACTACCACTGGCACCAAAAGCAGGATTATTGCCAAGACGACCAGTCCGATTACCTTGCCAGAGCGTATATTTATCCGGCTAGGGCTAAGGTACCATTTCTTCCGCAGGTTGTCCAAGTATACCTCCCGGCCTAAAAAATATGATAATTCCGACAACAAGGAAAAACAATATCTGTGCCACGCCACCACCAATAGAATATTGACCAAAGCTCAAGGTTACGCCCAATACCAGTCCAGCTACAATAGCACCCACCATACTACCAATTCCCCCAAGCATTACTACCAGGAGAACAACAAAAGTTATGGCACCCATCGTGGGATGAATTGCAAACACCGGGGTCATAATCCCCCCGGCAAAGCCAGCAAGGGCACAACCAAGTACCATAGTGGCTAAATTTGTCATATTAGAGTTTACCCCCTGCAAAGCAGCTACATCGGCATTAAAGGAAACCGCACGCATGGCCCGGCCAAATTTCGTCTTCTGAAGGAAAAGGTGTAGCCCTACCAGTACGGCCAAAGTGAGCATAATTAGCACCGCCCTCTCAATGGAAATGCGGATTCCACCAATGTTGATCATACCGGTAAATACCGATGCCATGCTCTTCGACTCCGTTCCAAAACCTAACATGATCGCCTGACTCATCAGCATCATTAAACCTATGGCGGCTACTATGATTGCCATAAAATGCCCCGCAATACGCTGAAAAATAAGCCGGTAAACTATTCCTCCGAGTATAGCTGTAGCCAGAATTGCCAGACACAAAGCAACAAGGAAGGGGAATTCCAGCTCATTCACCAGGCTCCAGAGAATATAAGCCCCCAGCATGTAAAATTCACCATAGGCAATAAACAATATCTTAGGAGTGCTTATAATTAGATTGAAACCTGAGGCCAGCAGCACATAGACCACCCCCATGGCCAGCCCATTGACGACTAACTGCACGAATGGTAATTCCATAGTTAATTTCCTCTAATCACCTGCCAAAGAACCCCGGGCGCCTTATGCCTCTCCCGGGGTCCTTGAGCAAGTCATCTCATGCGACGCATGTGGCACACCTACCCCCAAAGCGGGGCACCACCACTATCGTTGGAAGATAACACCTATTGTTTTTACAGGTTAAAAGCTCCTTTCCACATATTTAAGCGCCTGCTCTAAAGTTATGGTATCAAAATGATTAGCCTTTCCCCCCTCTACTCTTCCTATATAGGCTTCATAGAGCGCATCAACGGTTCTAGGGTTCCCCATGTCCGGACGGCTAATCATCATGGCCGGCGCCTGCGGTGACTCAAATCTCAAGCCATTAGCAATTACGGCGGCAACATCGTCCACGTCAAGGCTTTGGGCTTGTTTTAGCGCCTCCATCAGGCAGTACCACGCATTTATGTGTAAAATCACCGGAGTAGTCCACTCCCCATGCTTGGCTATGTAGGCATCCATCATCTCCACGGCAATCGGTGAAGGCGGTTCCGTCTCGGTAGCAACCATAACAGCAATCATTCCCTCCACCAAATCCAGCGAAATTACCTTGCCTATGGCTTGCGGACTGAGTGCAACATAGAGAAAGATTTGTCCATCCCATCCAGCTTCCTTCATTCCCTTCATGGAAAGCGCGTCCTGTACCGGCCCGCCAGCGCAAGTGGTATACACGTCTGGATTCAAAGTAGCCAACTTGGTGGCCAGGGCGCTAAAATCTGTGCAGTCAGGCGGATAATGCGTTATGTCTAGCAACTCCCGGTCATAGACGTCACACAAGTGCCTCAACATGTTAGCCTCGGCGTGACCTTTCAAATCATCCGTAAATAGAGCAACGAAGGACTTCTTCTCCGGGTACTTCTCCGTAAACCAGCAAAACACCGAAGGCGGATTGGTATGTAGCGATGATGCCTGGAAAACATATTTGTTGTCCGGACTAAGAAGTGGCGGCGAAGGAGAAGTGGCAACTACCAGCACCTTATTCTCTTCGGTAATGGGAAGCCATGTATCTGTGGTTTCGTCACCAAGTATGAATTTGACCTTATCCTGGTAAACCAATCTTTCTACAGCAGCTCTCGCTGTGGGAGGATCGAATTTACTGTCATGTATGATTACGTCAATATTATACCTTTCTCCATTGATAACCAGCCCACCTGCCTCATTGAATGCCGGCACAAGAGCCGCCAGCTCATTCACACAATCCATCCCGAGTGGGAATCCAAAGTTCTCTAAACAACCTATTTTTAACGTTTTTTCTCCTGGCGCTGGCGCCGGCTTAGCACACCCTGCCATAATAAGCATTACCACCAGCACCACCGCTATTGAAATCATCCCTACTTTCCTTTTCATTTTACCTCCTTAAAATTTAAATTATCTCTATAATAATTACTTGACTTCACATATCACCCTCCTTAATTCTATATTCTCTCGTACCACAAGAAAATCTCTTTGTTACCAACCTCCCACTGGCGGCCTGGTATTGGGAGGCGGCGGGTTTTTCATACCTATCCTGAAGTACTCTCCGGTCTCCTTCCTCTTCCACCCTACCCTCTGATTTAACGGGTGCTCCATCCTTATGGCTCCCGGCACCGGACAGTGGGCAACACAACATCCACCAAACCAGCACTCATCAGGATACAATACTATCGGCGGCTTCTCTCTCTCTGGATTGGGTACCAGTACATCCGTCCGACATACCTCTACACAAGTGTTACACCCGGTGCACAGCTTCGGGTCTATTATTATCGCCTGGCACGGCGTTACTGGATTCGGAACCATATATGCTTGGTTATTCATAACCTCTTGCCTCCTTAAAGTCCACAATGCCTGTCATAATTCTCTTCATACGTGGGCGCATTGGGCGGCAGCAGCCAGTAGTTGAACGGCAACTCGCCAACCTTGACCTCACCATTCTCCAGTCTGATGGTGACAAATTTGTTCCACTCCGGTGGGTCCATTTCAGGATAGTCTATCCTCTTGAAATCAGCTCCCCATACCTCAGCCTTGCTGCTCGCCTTCCGGGCTAAAGAGGCGTGCATAATCATTTCCCCCACTGTGATGTGCGACAGACATTCCAGGGTACGCTTTAACTCATGAGGATTCCTGGCATAAGCCCTTGCCGCTTCACTCTCTCTGATGCTATTAAGCCATTTAAGACCCATTTTCAGCGTCTCCTCTCCCTTATACTCACCACAATAGTCCTGCATAATTCGGCATAGCCCGGCTTGTAATTCCTTCCAGCCTATTCCACCATTCCGACTTACCGGGGCGTAGACTCGGGCCTTCTCTTCCTCCACCTGCTTCCTGTTTATCACAGGCTCCGCTGCTGTCCTGGCATAAGCGGCAGCCTTCCTACCAGCATATCTCCCAGTAGAAGATGCCGTAGCGCAACCGAAACCCCCACCCACGTGCCCTGCTGCATATAAACCCTCAAGATTAGTCTTAAGGTCCCAGTCAACTACCACGATGCCACCACCACCCTCTCTCCACTGTGGTGGTCCAGTTCCCCCTGAATGCATGCACCACCAGGGTTCGTATGAACCAGCTTTTTCAGGAGGCAACACGTTCGTCTGAAGCATATCCTGGTCAGGGTCAAAGCCAGCTTTTGTGTATGTTTCATATATTGGAATACGAGTCTTGCCTTCATTGCCCACCATAAGGCCAAATATCGCCCTTCTTTCATGCTCTGGCATGCCAGGCAAATCAGCATAAAATGGCAGAACATACTCTCCCTTCTTTATGCGCTCGGCCAGGTCAGGAATGAGACTGGGCCCACGAACTTCATAGGGAATATTAGCTATAATAGCAGCATGTGTAAATAATTTTTGTCCCGGCGCTGGCCGATATCGCTCCGACACCGTTTTCAGCACCCTGCCATCCCTGTCAACCCAGGGAATCTCTTTTCCAGTGGCATCAACTATCGTACAGGCATACCAGGTATTGTGGGCATTACCTGTGCCATAAGCCGGGTAGTGAAAAATCCCCATTGACGGTCCGCTTCTCTCAACTAGAGTGAACTCTGCTCCAACTTCCCAGGCCATAGCATGACCATCACCCGTGCAGTTAGGGTCAAAGAGTTCGATATAAGACCCTACCAATTCTGTTGAAAATACCCAGAGCCCAGATGGTTGGGATGTAGAGAGCACAGTAGCTTTTGCCTTAAAGATATAAAACTCGCCTGTTCGTATGTTCACGCCAGTTGCCCCCACAACCCTGGAGCCTGTCTTGCTCCCTTCTGTGAGTAGACTGGTGACCATAATATGCTCGTACGTTTCCGCATTCAATCGCTCAAGTTCATTGTACAGGGCAGGCTTCATATTTGCCCCTCCTCGAAGCCGTATGATATGTTTGTTCTCGTAATCATAAGCAAACATCAATCTGGTCTTTTCATCTCTAAACGCAGCACCAGCAAATTCATCATCCACATCCCTAATCCCCACTCCCATCTTCTCCACGTCAAGTAGTGTGTCATAGCTTTCCTTACAGGTGATGTAACCGGTGAGCCCGAAACTCTGAGCAGCGCCTGATTCCACCATCTCTTCCGGGGTAATCCTACAGCATGGGTTGGTACAGGCGTCATGCCAGTGGTCAATCCCAGCTCCCGCAGAACCGCTTCTTATCACTGCTCCCTTATCAACAACGACGACTTTCGCCCCCCTTTTAGCGGCATTTATAGCTGCGTGGCATCCCGCTACACCACCACCGATAATAAGCACATCCGCACTAACTTCGTTCTCCTTACCATAATGCACCGGGTATGGCCACTCCTTCACCTGTGCATATCTGATTTCACTCATCTCGATTTTCCCCTTTTAAAATAAGGCACTAAAATGAATCATATAACTAATTATAAATAATTTCCTTACTTTGTCAATAGGATAAATAGTGCAGGCAAAGTAGCAGGCACCTGTACCCCGCCATCCATATCCACCAAACTTAGAGCTCACAATGCCTGTCATAGTTCTCCTCATACGTGGGTGCATTGGGCGGCAGCAGCCAGTAGTTGAAAGTTAACTCCCCCACCTTGACCTCTCCATCCTCCCTCCTGATGGTAACAAATTTGTCCCACTCCGGTGGGTCCATTTCAGGGTAGTCTATTCTCTTGAAGTCCAGAGCAGAGCTGCTCGCCTTCCGTGCCAGGGAGGCATGCATTATCATCTCTCCCACCGTGATGCGGACCATACACTCCAGAGTACGCTGTAACTCATGCGGATTCCTGGCATAAGCCCTCGAAGCTTCACTCTCTCTAATACTATTAAGCCATTTCAAACCCATCTTCAGCGTTTCCTCCCCCTTATACTCCCCACAATAGTCCTGCATAATCCGGCATATACCGGCCTGCAACTCCTTCCAACCTATTCCACTCTCTCTATTTACCGGGTCGTAGACACGGGCCTTCTCCTCCTCCACCTGCTTCCTGTCTATAACAGGCTCTACCGCTGTTTTCACATAAGCTGCGGCTTTTCTACCGGCATATCTCCCCGTAGTAGATGCGCCAGCATGATTCCCTCCACCTGCTAACTGATTCCCTGCCGCGTACAACCCTTCAAGATTGGTCTTGAGATCCCAGTCAAATACCACGCCAGCACTGCCAGCAAACGCTGTCTCCCGCCACTGCGGTGGACCAATTCCAGCCCACCATGGTATATACAGCCCCGCCACATCAGGAGGCAGAACATTAGCCTGAAGCATATCCTTGTCGGGGTCAAACCCTGCCTTGGTGTAGACATCATATATCGGGATAAGGGTCCTGCCTTCATTTGCCACCATAAGACCGAATATCGCCCTTCGCTCATGCTCTGGCATACTGGGTAAATCAGCGTAAAAAGGAAGAACAAACTCCCCTTTCTTTATGCGCTCCGGCAAGTCAGGAATGAGACCTGGCCCACGAATCTCATAGGGAAGATTACCAGGTCCATGGTAGAAAAATTTCTGCCCAGGCGCCAATCGATACCGCTCCGACACCGTTTTCAGCACCCTGCCATCCCTATCAACCCAGGGAACCCGCTTCCCATTGGCATCAACTATGTTGCATGCGAACCAGCTATTGTGAGCATTGCCGGTGCCATAAGCCGGATAGTGAAAGCTACCCGATGACGGCATGCTCGCCTCCATTAGAGCAAACTCAGCCCCGGCCTCCCACGCTATGGCATTGCCATCGCCGGCACAGTTAGGGTCGTCATGCACATCATTGGATCCCAGTAATTCGGTCGAGAATATCCACAACCGACTGGACGGACCTGTAGTAAGCACAGTAGCCTTCGCCTTAAAGACATAGAACTCGCCAGTTCGTACATTCATCCCCGTCGCCCCTACAACCCTGGTACCAGGCCTCCCCCCTTCTGTGAGAAGGCTGGTAACCATAACATGCTCACACATCTCCACTCCCAGCCGCTTGAGCTCATTGTACAGCGCAGGTTTGATGCGTGCCCCCTGTATACGTATGCAATGCTTACTCCCATAATCATAAGCAAACATCAATTTGGTCTTTTCATCTCTAAACTCGGCACCCACGAACTCATCATCCACATCTCTGACCTTCACACCCATCCTTTCAACGTCAAGCAGCGCATCATAGCTTTCCTTACACAGAATATAGAAGGCGGCCCCACTACCAAATTCGCTGATAGTCAGCTTACTGCTACAATCTTGAATTGTCTTTACAAATTCCTCGGGAGTGATCTTGCAGCAGGGGCTGGTACAGGCACCATGCCAGTGGTCAACCCCCGCTCCCCCATTGCCACTTATCATCACCGATGCTTTGTCAACAACAACAACCTTCGCCCCCTTCTTGGTGGCATTTATGGCAGCGTGGCATCCCGCTACACCACCACCGATAATAAGCACATCCGCACTAACTTTATTCTCCTTACCATAATGTACCGGGTATGGCCACTCCTTCACCTGTGCATGGCTGGTTTCACCCATCTCGATTCTCTCCTTTCACAAAAAGGCATTAAAATATAAGACTTTTATATAATTAATTATAAATAGTTATTTTACATTGTCAATAAATTCAGGGGTTGCGAATCTGGTCATCAGGGATGAAGGGCACAGATTTCTCCCAGTGGATACCATAGACATCAGGTCTCCCATCCAGGAACATTCGCGGATAAGGCACCGGGAGCTTGAATATCTTAGCTGCATTTCCACCCAGAATGAGGTTTAGTTCATCCTGAGTCACCCAGTCTCTGAGTTTATGTATCTGGTGAAGGCTCCAACCCCAAAAGTCGGCCTGGTAGCTGGGCACGGCCGGCCACCTCTTCATCGCGGATGAGAAGCTCGATGGCACCCTTCCCGGCTGAGCGACAATATACTGTGGAACATGACCATAGTCTGCTCCCGTCCAGATGAGCTGCGTCGGTCCAACATTCGGGTCTTTCAGCGCAACTTCATAGTACTCGGCTGGCCACGTGCCTGTCTCAAGATATACATTCTGTCCACCGCTGGCCCCGATTACACGTCCCGCCACCGAACATGCCTTCCGAATAGCGCTATCTCCCCCTACATAGTCTCCTATTGAATATCCGCTATGACAGACAACGATGGTCACACCAGGGTACTCATCGGCAAGCCGGGATAGTAGCTTCCAGCAGTCCCACTCATATCCCCAGGCAAATTCATGAAAATCTATAGTGACATTGTACTTCCTTGCGAGTTCCATGAACGTGCGGTACTCATTCAGACGTTCCTCAAAGCCATATACCTTCTTGTGGTCCCAATCTCTGGGAACGAATTCGCCGATACCTACGAACTTACCGGTTTTCAGCGCTGCTTCCACCTCTTCAGCAGCTGCCTCCAGACTCCATTTCGCCTCCCCTCGAGCGACCTTGAGCTTAAGCGTCTGATCGCTGCAACATGCACGGAACTTGTCTGGATATTTATCCACCAGTGCAGCCTGCTTCTCATTGGTCGTACCCGTTACACTTGGTTTAAGCACGCACATGTCGACGCCATATCTCTCCATGTCGTACAGGCAAAGAGCCGAGTTATCATAATATTCAACCTCACCATCTTCGGCAGCAGATGGCAGGCCTCTCCAAAGACCTTTAGCTGCCAGCTCCTCGCTTTTTGCCCCCTTGGGCTTGTACAGTGTGGTTATATGGACATGAGAATCCACAACGAAACGTCCTTCATATCGCATGTTTCAAACCCTCCTTAACCTTTTTATTCAACTCAAATTGTAGCACAGGATTGCCGTATGTCAAGCAATTTGGGCATGTTCCTGCATACCCATATGAACAAGTGTATTTTCTTGTCTCAATCTGGCAGGATTGATATACTACCTCTAATTCAATGGATTACGAGACTGTTATAGGCCTAGAGGTTCACGCCCAGTTGCTAACCAAGAGTAAGATGTTTTGCTCCTGCAGTTCTAATTATGTCAATGCTCCACCCAATACTCATGTATGCCCTATTTGTCTTGGTATGCCGGGAGTTCTTCCCGTTATTAATAAAAAGGCGGTGGAATATACAGTAACGACTGCCTTAGCCTTAAATTGCACCATTCCCGAATATACCAAATTCGACCGTAAGAACTATTGCTACCCTGACCTTATGAAGGGTTACCAGATTTCTCAATACGATGCGCCTATCGGTAAACAGGGATGGCTAACCATTAATAGCAACGGGACCAAGAAGAGGATTAATATCACCAGGGTGCATCTTGAGGAGGATGTGGCCAAATTGTGGCACAAAGGAGACTCCAGCCTGATAGATGTCAATCGTTCTGGCGTACCATTGATGGAGGTTGTCAGCGAGCCCGAGATTGAATCGCCCGAAGAAGCTCGAGACTACCTTGTCAAGCTACGAACTATCCTTCGCTATCTAGGAGTATCTACAGGCAACATGGAGGAAGGCAGTTTCAGATGTGATGCCAATATAAGCATCCGCCCCATAAACAGCCAGGAGTTGCTATCCAAAATAGAAGTTAAGAACATGAATAGCTTCAAGGCAGTTTACCAGGCACTGGAATATGAAGCCAAGAGACAGAGAAGGGTGCTTGAAGAGGGAGGAGAGCTGGTGCAGGAGACCAGAGGGTGGATGGATGAAAAGGGTATAACGGTAAGTCAGAGAAGCAAAGAATATGCTGATGACTACCGATATTTCCCTGAACCCGATTTACCTCCACTGGTTTTTAATACAGTTTGGATAGAAGAAATGCGAGGGAAGCTACCCGAACTGCCCGAGACAAAAAAGGAGCGCTTTATGGCGCAATACGGATTGCCCTTATATGATGCCAGTATCCTGACTAACTCCAGGGCGGTGGCTGATTACTTTGAAAGCTGCATGAACTTGGTGGATAATAGTAAAGCAAAAATGATAAGCAATTGGCTTCTAGGTGATTTTACCCGATTGCTTAATGCTACCAATACCGATATTGAAAATACAAAAGTACGCCCTGAACAGCTAGCAGAGATGGTCAGCTTGATAGACAAGGGAACTATCAGCGGCCCGGCCACTAAAGCAGTGTTCGAAGAAATGTTCTACAGTGGTAAGGGCGCCAGCACTATTGTGACAGAAAAAGAGCTCGGACAAATCAGCGATGCCGACGAGCTGAGGAAGGTGGTGAGACAGGTAATAGTTGACAATAAGAAGGCGGTATCCGATTATAACGCCGGTAAACAGCAAGCTCTGGCCTTCATTACCGGACAGGTAATGAAAGCCTCAAGAGGAAGAGCCAATCCCTCTCTGGTAAGGGAAATTCTTATACAGGAATTAGGAGGAAAATAACTTGCCTACTTATCTAGTTATTGCTCAAATACTGGTGTGTGTAGCTTTAATAGTGACCATCCTATTTCAACTCCATGGTGGAGGTATAGGAGGTATTTTCGGGCAATCCGAGTCTGTATTTCGAACGCGGCGAGGATTAGAAAAAACCCTATTCAAACTCACCATCGCCTTAACTGTTGTTTTTGTCATCCTTGCGGTACTAACAACGATGTCTGCCCGATAACTAACAATGAGTCCCATTATTACACTGACCACCGATTTCGGTCTCGATGACGCCTATGTTGCCGTTTTAAAAGGCGTTATCCTAGGCATCAGCCCTAAAGTCAATATTGTCGATATAACTCATTCTGTTGAGCCTCAGAACATAACTCAGGGCGCTTTTATTCTCAATGTTGCTTATCGTTATTTCCCCAACCAAAGCATTCACATGGCAATTGTTGATCCCGGAGTTGGAAGTGAGCGCCAGGGAATAATACTGAAAACGCCTTCGGCTCTGTTCGTCGCACCCAACAATGGTATCCTCAGCTATATAATTAATGAGTTATCCCTCAACGAAAACTCCTTAAGCCAGTATCCCCAAAGCATAGAGGAGGTAAAGCTAAAAAAGGGACTTGAGGCTGTAGCAATTACTGACCCACGTTTCTGGCGACATCCAGTCAGCCCAACCTTCCATGGCAGAGACATCTTCGCCCCGGTTGCTGCTGGCCTCTCTCTGGGGATATCGCCATACGAATTCGGCGAAAAGATTACCTTACTTAATGTCTTCCCTGCTCCAAAGCCATCCATTGACCCTCAGGATAACCTGGTGGGCCATGTTCTATATATTGACCACTTCGGCAACCTTATCACCAATATTCAAAGCACTGATTTAACAAAGGGAAATGTTGTTATCGAAGTAGCAGGGCAGCTTATTCAAGGTATAACCAGATATTACGAACAGGAAAGCAGGTTAATGGCTATTTTCGGCAGTAGTGGATATATGGAGATATCGCTAAGGGATGGGAGTGCCCGCGATTTCCTGGCCGCGGAAGTGGGAGATGAAGTAAAAGTCATATTACCTTTAACTTAATGGTGGGGTAAATCGGTAGCTCCTTGATTTTCCCATTACAAGGGCCCCCAGAAACTGCATTCGATTCCTGGCTAGATAGCAGGAAACCCTGAAATCACTCCAGTCAAAAAACTCGTAGTGATGTCCATGGAGCGATTTTAGGTCTCCCCCTTAATCTCCAACTTACCCTCGAACCAGCCAACCTTAGCATCAGCCTTCTCATCTATAGAAGGGGAATATGGCTTAATATCTAAGAGAGGCGTGCCATCTATGGCATCCAGTTCTTTTACCTCAAGGATGTTTTCTTTTCTAGCTACTAATCTCACCACAGATAATCCCAGTGGACAGGGCCTGTTTGGCGATCTGGTGGTAAAAAGACCATGTAGCTTTGCGTCCCAGTGCGTTTTAACCGTAAGATTATAAGCTTTAGATTTGTGGAGATAATATATCAAGATTATGTGGGAAAATCCTTCTATATCCTTTAAGCCCTCCTCAAATTCCTTGAACACCTCTACCTGGCAGGTTTCCTCCCGCCCACTACCCTGATGTGGTGCATGCGCTCCATCACGATAGGGTGAGTGAATCACTCCTATGGGTTTCAACTGAAGTTTCTGCGGTCCTTCCACTATAATAGCCTCAAACTCTTTCAAACAGTCCCTCAATTCTTCGAATTGTATCATCTGTTTGATTCTTTAAAACACCAACAGTGGCTTCTAATTCCTCAGGTGAAACTACAATCGTGTTAAAAATCGCCCCTTGAGGGCAAGCATCAACACATTGGTAACAGGAGTTACATCTTCCGGTATCTATTTCTGCCCTGCCCCACATAAGGTTAATCGCTCCTTGAGGGCAAATCTGGACACATAAACCGCAGCCCAAGCAGAGGCTCCTGTTTACTTTCAACATGGCCTAATACTTCACCTGCATCAAAGCTCTGGCCTCCTCCGCAATGTCTCAGGTAAATTCAGCGGTTTAACTTCTGGCCTTGACGCCTCATAAACTGTCACCACATTCTTTAAAACACTAAATTTTCCCTTGATAGCAGCCATCTGTGATGGCGATAGCGGTTTAACATCGCAAGGGCGTAAAGGAGTATTGAGCTGTACTTCATCAGGAGAGAGCGAACTTGCTGTTTGTGCTATCTCCCCAGTAAAATTTTTATTCGCCTGGACAAACATTATCTGGAGGCATAGCTTGCCCATGAACTTACTTCTGAAAAGCTTGATGCCCTCAATTATGTCACCAAGCATAATAACAGCCACAGGTCTATTTACCTGTCTGAATAGCTCCTGGTTATGGGCATCCAGCTTAGCTACTACCACATCAGCCTTTACCAAATCATCCTGCACATCTTCTCTGGATATCAATGAAGAATTGGTCAGGACTGCTACCGGGAGATGTAAAGTGGATTTTGCTACGTCAATGGCATGGCCTAGATTGCTGGCTAGAGTAGGCTCACCTGTCCCGGAAAAGGTAACATAATCAGCAGCTATGCCCTGTACTCCTTTCAGTTCTTCAGCTAATCTAGCATTTGAGACAAACTCCCTTCGCTTAACAGCGAAGCTAGTAGTTCTGCCCAGTTGGCAATAGACACAATCAAAGGAGCAGATTTTGTCTCGAGCGCAGAGAAGGTCTACACCCAACGACCTTCCCAACCGCCATGATGGTACTGGCCCGTAAATTATAGAACCCAATTACAACCCCCCAGACAGGACTACCCTTTGCCCTTATCCATGATAGCCATTACATTAGCGAATATCTCAGATATAGCATCGGACCTGTACTTCTCAATTTCACCCTGATCACATAACCTGGCTAGTTCTGGATCAATAGGTATTCGCCCTAAAAGAGGAACTCCAGCAGCTTTAGACATCTCTTCACCCTTGCTCCTGCCAAAAATTTCCATCTCCTTTCCCGTTTCAGGTAACAGTAGATAGCTCATGTTCTCTATCACACCCAGAACTCGAACATTCATTTTTCTTGCCATCTTAACTGCTTTCATCACAATCATTGTCGTTAAGTCCTGAGGAGTAAACACATCTATTACACCTGAAAGAGGTAATGTCTGCATTACTGTTAACGGGATATCTCCCGTACCCGGTGGCAGGTCTATCACTAGGTAATCGAGCTTACCCCAGAGCACATCCTCCCAGAACTGGGTGATAACCTTGGACATGAGAGGCCCCCTCCAGATAACAGCCTCATCTTCACTGGGCAATAGAAGATTCATAGACATGATCTCAATTCCATACTTCGATAATATGGGTAAGAGGCCTGCTTCACTGCCACTGGGGCGATCATTTAAACCAAACATTTTAGGGATGCTAGGGCCGGTGACATCAGCATCAAGTACACCAACATCTTTGCCTTCTCTAGCGAAACAGCTAGCAAGCAAGCCGGCCACCAGAGACTTACCTACCCCACCCTTACCACTCATTACAGCTATTATATGTCCAATCTGGTTAAGCTCTTTAGGCTTGGCCTCAACGAAATCCACAATAGTCTCCTTTATTTCAGGCACTTCATGAATTGCCGTGATTACTTTATCCCTCACCCAGTCTTGAGATTGAGCAGGTATACCCGCTGAAGCCAGGACTACCTTTGCTCTACCATCTTTAACTTCAACATCCCTGACTAAATTCATGCGTACCACGCTACGCATTACTCCGGGGACGAGCACCTGCCCTAAACCCTCCCTGACTTGTTCTTCTACAGACATAATTTCCCTCCAAAAATAGATTTACTTAAGCAAACTTCTTCGCCAGCATCCTTAGTGCTGGTAATTTGACATCGATACCATCGACAGCAAGGAGACCATCGCAATATTCAGTGAGTCCCGAACGCCTATGACAATGACACTATCCTGCTTCATCTCACCATTTACATTAATGGTCGCATATATCTTCACCTACTGCCAGTGTACCATTTATGTAATCCAAAACAGCTTTATCAGGATCATCCTCCAATGCACTAATAACAACATCAATGCGATTCTCTCTAAAAAGGCTCTGTGCTCTCGAGCCCATGCCACTAGCTATAACAACGGAAACTCCTTCCTCCGCAAGCCAGGTGGGAAGGACTCCAGGCTGATGTCCAGGCGAAGCTACAATCTCCTTTCCCATAATAACTTTGCTCGTCTCATCAACGTCAAAAAAAACAAAGTGGCTGCAATGGCCAAAATGTGTAGCTACTTTATCATTCACTATAGGCACAGCATACTTCATGTCTCGATCCTCCTTTGGTAATTTAGATGCTCTTCTAAGCTTAGCAAAACAATTTGCCATAGTTCTTTTATCTGCTGAGTCACTTTATGGTTGGAATACTCCACTACCGGTACCCCATGAACAATTGCCTCGGTTACCACGTTATCGAAGGAAATTTTTGAACCCACCTCTATCCCCAAGGTACGACAGTAATCCTCGATATGATGGGAGTTCTCTTCATTGATGTCATGTTTATTTATACAAACCAGGGGAGGAATACCGAAGTGATGGCAGACACCGATGACTCGTTCAAGGTCGTGGATTCCTGATAATGTGGGTTCGGTTATCAAAAGCGCTAAATTTGCTCCAGATAGAGACGCAATGACTGGACAACCAGTTCCCGGTGGACCATCGCTGATGATAAAACTGAGGTTCTGTTTCTCAGCTACAAGTTTAGCATTGTTCCGTACCAGGGCTACCAGCTTGCCAGAGTTCTCCTCAGCAATTCCTAATCTGGCATGAACTAAACTGCCGTACCGCGTATCAGAGACAAACCAATGTCCTGACATGCAAGGTTTCATAGTAATAGCATCAACTGGACAAATTTGATAGCATAGCCCGCAGCCTTCACAGGAAATCTGATCAACAGAATACTCTTTTATGGCTCCGAAACGACAGACTTCCTGACATAGTCCACACTGAGTGCAATCCCCCGCATCAATAAAAGCAGTTTGCCCACTCCAGAATTCATGCTCTTCTTTAATTTCCGGTTGGAGAAGAAGATGAAGGTCTGCAGCATCAACATCACAATCAGCTAGCACCTTGTTTTTGGCTAACGCCGCGAAGGAAGCCGCTATGGTTGTCTTTCCTGTACCTCCTTTGCCACTGAGCACTACTACTTCTTTCATCTAGCTACCATACTCTTTCCTTCGACGTGTATAGACTTTGTAAATTCTCTCACCTCTCTCCTGATAGCATTTAGTACACTGTGCAACTTCTTCCGGCCTAACCTCCTCAAGGCAGACATCAAAACCAAGCTCTTTATACATGTCCGTCATCCTTTTGACGTGCATTTCGCCGTCAATGGCAATTTCTCGCCATTCATTCATTTTATTGCTCTATCCCAGACAATCTGTTCAATGTCCTGGAATAGTTTAACGAAGGCATCACGCCACTCAGGCATCTCTTCTATAAAGGGAATCCCTTTAGAATAGAGCGTGGCGATCCTTCTATCCAATGGAATTTTTAGCAGGATCGGTATTTCTTGCTCATGACAGTAATTTTCCACCTGCTCATCTCCAACGCCAACGCGATTAATTACCACACCACACTTAACACCCAGCTTTCTAACCACCTCTACTGCCAATGAAAGGTCGTTCAGTCCAAAGGGAGTTGGCTCAGTCACCAGAAGACAGAAATCGCTACCCTTAACTGAATCCACTACCGGACAGGACGTGCCTGGAGGAACATCAATGATATTTATACCTGCAGGATCAATATGCTTTTTCACCTCTCTAATTACAAACGGAGCGGCTATTTCACCAATAGCAAGCTTACCCTGAATAAAGTCCATGTCTACCGAACTGCCTCTTTCAACTACCCCTATCTGCTTCCCCTCTTCAGAGATAGCAGACTCAGGGCACAGGTAAGAACATGCTCCGCAGCCATGACATAACTCGGGGAAAACGAGCACCTTTTTCTTTATCACAGCGATAGCGTTATAGGCGCAAACCTCGGCACACTTGCCACAATAGGTGCATTTTGTCTCATTTACTCCAGGTATGAGAAGGAACACGGGTTGGCTTTGATTCACAATCGAGGGGAAAAAAATATGGGCATTAGGTTCCTCTACATCGCAATCCAATAGCTGTATCTTATTCCCACCCATCAGGGAAAGAGCCAAATTCGTAGCTACCAGCGTCTTTCCTGTTCCGCCTTTACCACTGGCAACAGAAATTATCATTCTCTAATCATCTTTGCGCCACACTTGGGGCAACTCAAGTTATAGCAGGGAGCGCCTACCCCATGAGGAATCCTGGTCCCACAACTGGGGCAAATACAGCTTCCACTCGGTCCTGCTCCAGGGCGGTTCCCTCCCATTCTTCCCATCCCCTTGCCCATACCACTCCCCATTCCTCGACCTGTTCTTGGTCCTTGACCAGAAGGGCCTGTGCCATCTCCTCTAGGCATAAATCACCTCCACTGATAATCGATTTTGCTTCACCCCATTGGCGGAAGCCCACAGACTCCAGAGCTACAGGTAGGGTAACTTATTCCCGAAGACTCGGGCGCAGATGAGCTCGGGCTAAAGAATGAGGAAAAGAGCTTAGCAGGATTGGGTGCATGACATTTAGGGCAGCTCAAATTAGAGCCTCCCTCTCCCAGGGCTTGTCGAACTTCAAATCTTTGCCCACACTTGTTGCATTGATACTCATAGATAGGCATGATATACCTCCTTATTTCCCTTTTCCCAGCTCCTCAAGGTGACGCTGGATTTCGCTCAATTGCTGCCCTAGTGTCTGTGCTTGAGTTTTAAGCATTTCTATTTCCTGCTCCAGGCTCATCGGTTGAGATGCTGGCACAGGTGTCATGCCCATTCCCATACCTCTACCCATTCCTCTGCCCATTCCTCTGCCCATTCCCATACCTTTACCCATACCCATACCGGAAGTGGTACCCACCCCGAAATGTGCCTCCACACTAGGCTGGACGTCTGGTTGAAATCCACCCTCTTTATAGGCTTCAATGGCATCTCTTATTCTGCCAGTTACACCAGTGATCACCTGAACACCGGCAGCCGTAAGAGTCTGGTACGCATTGGGGCCACAATTTCCAGTAAGAACTACTTCCACTCCTTTATTGGCAATCATTTGAGCTGTACCAATGCCTGCCCCTCCCACAGCCGCAATATTAGGATTATCCAAACCCTCAAACTCCATAGTCTGAGGGTCAACGATGATAAAGTACTGGCATCTTCCAAAACGAGGCTCCACCTCAGCATCCAAGCTAGGGCTGACTGCCGAAATCGCGATTTTCATGATAAACCCCCTTCCTAATCTTTTCCTAGTTCCTTTATTCTAGCATCAATGTGCTCCAGTTGTCCCTTGATCTCCTCAGCCTGGTTCTTTAGGAAATCAAGCTCCTGTTCCCTGGTCATTTGTGGAGCGTAAGGGTCTGCTCCCGGGTAAGGCATTGCAGAAATCCCTGGCACTGTCCCTGCAGGTGCCCCGCCATAACCATATGGTGCAGGTCCCCCATAAGGCATGCCTCCATAGGGGTAACCATAAGGCATCCCTCTGCCAAAGCCGTATCCTCTTCCAAAACCATATCCCCTTCCAACGCCAAATCCTCTCCCAAGGCCATATCCCATGCCAACCCCATACGGACCGCAAAAACCCCTTCCACCTCCTGTCATTGGACCCATTCCACGAGGTCCCATTCCATCAAATCCTGGCATAATACACCTCCTTTTTTACAATTCTGTTATTATTATCATCGCCACCCTCGGCCTCCGCGAAACCTCCTGCCATATCCTCTACCACAACCAAATGGGAATGGTGGTATAGGCTGGATATCAACGCTGGAGCATACAGGGCAAGATAACGGAAGCCTGCGCACCAGAGTTTCGAAGGACACATCCCACTCATGGCCATCGCTGTTACACTTAAAGTGGCTTTGGGGCAACCCGAAATTACCTCCTTCAATCTGAATCGCTTTACCATTAACCAATGCATCGGCTAATTTTCCTCGAGCCAGCCCTAAAATACGATGGAAAGTCGGCCTTGAAACATGCATCTCCTGAGCGCATTCCTCCTGCTCTAACCCTTCCAAATCCTTAAGGCGGATAGATTCGACTTCCTCAAGCGTAAGACAAACCTGTTGCAAAGCATTCGCAGGAACCCCCATCGGCCTGAAGAAGCCTGCGCTTGGCAACTGTGCCACATACCGCAACTTTACCGGTCTGGACATTAAAAACCACCTTTCCCGCTATTAATTATGAACATATGTCAATAATAATTATAACTATACTGATAAATATTGTCAAATTTCCTCTATATATATGCAAGTAACAATAAATACAACATCATTTACAAAGCGTTGTTATATAACAAGAAATAGAACTGGATTATTAAATGAGGGTTAGCAAGCCCTACAAGCTGACTCTTCGAAGAAGGGCTACAGATTGAGCAGCTATTCCCTGTTCTCTACCGATAAAACCCAAGCCGTCAGTAGTGGTAGCCTTGATTGTCACCTGCGCTGGTTCAATACCCAAAGCCTGGCTAATACGGTTTCTCATATCAGGGATGAAGGATGAAAGTACAGGACGCTGAGCAATAATGGTGGTGTCAATATTTACTACTCTAAATCCCTTTGCCTTAAGCAGCTCGCCAGTTTTACTTAGTAAAACCAAGCTGGAGATACCTTCATATTTTGGCTCCCCTGCAGGAAATTGAATACCAATATCACCAAGGGCAGCAGCGCCGCATAAAGCATCTATCATGGCATGAGTGGCTACATCGGCATCGCTCCACCCTGATAAGCCTTTATCATGGGGAATATCAACACCCCCCAGAATCAACCTGCGTCCGGTAGTTAACGGATGGCTATCATAGCCAATGCCTACTCTTATTTCTTCCCTGGATATTTCCCCACAGTGTAGTACAGGTGATAGTTTCTCTTGAGCAATAGTCTCCGCTAGCAACAAATCCTCAGGAGTAGTCACTTTAACATTATCATAGGCACCCATATAAAGTTTTGCTTTATATCCTAACCGTTCAACTGCAGCAGAGTCATCGGTGATCTCAGTAGTAAGTTTGTTGTATGCTTCGTTTATAATATCGAAGCTGAATATCTGCGGAGTTTGCGTTGCCCATAGCTTATTACGCTGAAGCGTTTCTGTAATTAATCTGGCATCATCAGCAAGCTTAATAGTATCCTTTACCGGAACCGCTGCAATGGCAGCCCCAGCTTCCCTGGCTGCCATCAAACCATCCTGAATTAAGTCCAAAGTCAGGAAAGGGCGAGCCCCATCGTGAATTAATACCCAAGCACAATCCCTCAGCCTGCGTAGCCCTTCCTTCACCGAATCCTGCCGTTTTATACCACCAGGACATATAACGACCTTAGACCAGCCTCTTTCCTTCACTAATTTCTGCCCTCTCTCCAAGCTGTTATTATTCAACGTGACAACTATCTGCTGAACCAGATCACATTTCTGGCAAGTATCCACTGACCAGGCTAGTAGAGGTTTACCACCGAGAGGAGCGAATATTTTGTCTATACCATCCATCCGCTGACTGCTGCCAGCAGCAACAATGATAGTTCCAACTTTAGAAACCTCACCCATTTATCGTTCTGTTCTCCTCTCGCTCTTCCTGCTGAGACCTAAACGCAGTGCTTCAGCCAAAGAACTAACTTCGATTAATTGAATATCAGCGTCGCCGAGAGAAAGCGGGGACGAAAGCCTGGGCATGAGACAATATTTAAACCCCAATCTAATAGCTTCAGCAACTCGCCTTTCTAACTGTGGCACAGCCCTGAGCTCTCCATTCAAACCTACTTCTCCCATAACAACTAGCCCTGGGAGTGGTTTGCTATCGTGAAAGCTGGAGGCGATAGCTGATGCAATTCCTAAATCAACCGCTGGCTCATTAACCTTCATCCCACCAGTGACATTAACTATAATGTCCTGATTAGAAAGCTTTATTCCTGCCCTCTTGGTAAGCACAGCGCTGATCAAGAGAAGCCTATTAAAATCGATGCCATTAGCAATACGCCTCGGTGGGCCAAAACTGGTGGGAGTGGTCAAAGCTTGAATCTCCACCAGTAAAGGTCGACTCCCTTCAAGCGTCGGCACCACAATTGAGCCAATGGCAGAACCGTCATATTTCGAAATGAGAATTCGAGAAGGGTTCTTTACCTCTATCAGCCCATTACTGCTCATCTCGAAGATACCCACCTCGTTAGTAGAGCCGAAACGATTTTTTACGCTCCGTAGCACTCGATAGCTACTAAACGGCTCTCCTTCAAGGTAAAGCACAACATCAACAATGTGCTCCAGCGCTCCTGGGCCAGCGATGGACCCATCTTTAGTCACATGCCCGGCGATAAATGCAGGCACACTGTTCTGTTTCACCCATTGCATTAACCCCAGCGTGTTCTCGCGTATCTGTGCAATGCTACCTGGCGCTCCAGACACATTTTCCAGGTACACAGCTTGAATAGAATCAATGACAACCAATGCTGGTGAGATTTGCTCTAAATGCCCTAAAATAACGGGCAGATTCGTTTCAGAAAGAAGAAAAAGCTCCTTGCCACTTATGTTCAAGCGGTCAGCTCTCAGTTTAATCTGATTAACAGATTCCTCGCCAGAAACATAAACTACCGGCTTGTTTTTCCCCGCCACCATGGCTGAAGCCTGAAGCAAGAGCGTAGACTTACCTATTCCTGGCTCCCCGGCAATTAGTATCAAAGAGCCAGGCACTAGACCACCCCCAAGCACTCGATCTATTTCGACCAGGCCAAGATTCAAGCGAGAAAATTGATCCTGCCGCACCTGAAACAACTCTTGGGGTTTATTCCTTGTGGAGGAGATCCAGTGCGAAGGACCCTGAGCTAGACTAATTGTAGTCTCTACAAAGCTATTCCATGCCTCACAATCGGGACATCGCCCTAACCATTTGGCGCTTTCCTTCCCACATTGCTGGCAAATAAAAACACGCTTGACTTTGGCTTTCAGCTCTCTCGTTATGTTGGCAGAGCCTCCTTGACCAACGGTCGTATAACAATTTTTTCTCCGTCACAATCCACTTCTACCGTATCACCAGACTGGAATTCGCCACGAAGCAGAGCTTCAGAAAGCTGGTCTTCAACCAAATTTTGGATTGTGCGGCGTAGAGGACGCGCTCCAAAAACAGGATCATAGCCTTTATCACCCAGGAAATCCTTAGCTGCATCCGTGACTTCCAAAGTGATGTTCTTTTCTTTAAGCGAAGATGCCACCTGGTTAAGCATTAAGTCCACAATTTGGCGGATATGCTCCCTGGCCAAAGCGTGGAAGACCACTGTAGCATCAATCCGGTTGAGGAACTCAGGACGAAAAGTTTTCTTCATCTCCCCGAGTACCTTTTCCTTCATCTTTTCATATTCCACTCGCTGGTTTCCTTTGCTATCAATATGAGTCGTGAAACCAATATTCATCTCACGTTTAATAAGCTCAGCGCCAATATTACTGGTCATTACCACGATGCTATTTCGAAAATCGACACGGCGTCCTTTAGCATCAGTTAAATGACCATCATCGAAAATTTGGAGCAGTATGTTGAATACCTCATAATTCGCCTTCTCAATCTCATCGAGAAGAATACAACAATAAGATTTCCGCCTTACCGCCTCGGTTAATTGCCCACCTTCCTCATAGCCAACATAGCCTGGCGGTGCCCCAACCAGACGCGCTACGGCATGTCGTTCCATGAACTCCGACATATCAAGCCTGATGAGAGTATCTTCATCTCCAAACATAAACTCGGCTAAGGCTCTTACCAACTCCGTCTTGCCCACACCGGTGGGCCCTAAAAATATGAAGGCTCCAATTGGGCGTCTGGGGTCTTTCAGCCCCGCTCGAGCCCTCCTCACCGCTTTAGCCACGGTGTTTATGGCTTCGTCCTGGCCGATAATACGATGATGCAAAGCCTCTTCCATTTGAAGCAGGCGACTGGTTTCATCACTGGTCAACTGCACCACGGGAATCCCACTCCACATACTACACACTTCAGCGATGTTCTCAGCAGTGACCGTTGGCTTGCTCTGTTCCTGGTCAGACTGCCACTCCTTCTCCATCTCATCAACCTTCTTTACCAGTTGTATCTCACGCTCACGCAGTTCGGCTGAGTATTCATACTGTTGAGCAGCAATGGCTGTCTCCTTCTCCTTACACACATTCGCCAGAGCCTGCCTCGCCTCGGTTAAGCTAATTGGTACATTGCTACTATTAATGCGCACCCTTGAACTAGACTCATCTATCAAATCAATGGCTTTATCGGGTAAAAAACGGTCGGGTATGTATCTGGCAGCCAGGGAAGCCGCTGCTTGCAAAGCCTCATCGCTTATAACCAAGCGGTGAAACTCTTCATAACGATGCTTGATACCTCTCAGGATAGCCAGGGTTTCTTCCATTGTGGGCTCAGCCACCAATACACTCTGAAAACGCCGTTCCAAAGCAGGGTCCTTCTCCACATGTTTACGATAATCATCCAACGTGGTAGCGCCGATACACTGTAGCTCACCACGTGATAGCGAAGGTTTTAACAGGTTTGAAGCATCAACAGCACCCTCAGCAGCACCAGCCCCCACAATTGTCTGCATCTCGTCAATAAACAAGATGCAATTGCCAGCAGCTTTTTCCTCCTCGATAACCTTCTTCATTCTCTCCTCGAATTCACCACGGTATTTCGTCCCGGCCACTAATGCACCTATATCCAAAGCAACTATCCTCTTAGCTTGTAATCTCTCAGGAACCTTTCCAGCTATTATAAGCTGGGCTAATCCTTCAACAATAGCTGTCTTACCTACGCCTGGTTCACCTATAAGCGCAGGGTTGTTCTTGGTACGGCGGCTCAGTATCTGAATTACTCTCTCAATTTCTTTGTTACGCCCAATAACAGGGTCAAGCTTATCCGCCTTGGCTAGAGCAGTTAAATCAGTCCCAAGCTGATCCAGCATTGGTGTACGCGTCGCACTACGCGCAGTGCGAGCATGCATTGCCTCATGTCTCGTAGCTCGACTGACTTCCTGGCGTGCCACCTCCAAAGTAATACCGAAGCTTTCCAACACACTACAAGCTACCCCCTCTCTCCCACCCAGCAAACCAAGGAGAAGATGCTCGCTGCCGATATAACTGGAGTTTAATTTTCGCGCTTCATCAACGGCAAGCTCGATAACCCTTTTAGCCCGGGGAGCAAGACTAATCTCTCCATTGGTGGTTTGTTTCCCTCCTTTCCCAACCACAAACTCAACAGAAGCCTGTATCTTATTTATTGTGGCACCTAAACTGGTGAGAACTTTGGCCGCTATCCCCGACTCATCTGCTATTATCCCCAACAATATGTGCTCAGTATCAATGTAACCATGACCCAAGCGATTAGCTTCTACCTGGGCTCGCGATAGCGCTTTACGAGCTCCTTCAGAAAACCTTTCAAATCCAGTAGCCATATTACCTGTTCCTAATCCTACTCCCTTTTATTAAGAGCAAGCTAATTATAGAGTATGCCCTGTTCGGAGTCAAACTATTGGATACTGCAATATTCCTATGTTTCCCCAAGCCAGATAAGAATTCCAAACTGCTTCAACAGCAAGAATAAGGTTATCGAGATATGTTACATATTCAAGCGCTGCCAACGCAGTGCTATTACTTTTCCTTTTTTAAACGAATCGTTATGATATAGAATACCGTCACCAGTTCTATCAGGTATAATAGGTGTGATTGCCTTATTAAAATATATGTTAATATGCCACTTTAACAATATGCCATATCTTTCCAAGGCTGAGGAGGTACTCAATGGACATAAAGAAGCGCTGGCATAAATTCACCAGGGAAAACGTCGATACGGTGCCCGAGGTACAAGGAGTTTATGAAATAGCTTATATCACCCCTGAGGGAAGCAAGCTGTGGCGTATAGGCAAAACTCCTAATCTTCACACACGGCTATCAACACGCTTGCGAGAACCGAAACCGCCTGATAACTGCTATTTCAGGTACTACGAAGTAGGACTACCTAAAGACCTTGATATTATAGAAGGCCAGCTTTACGATAGATATAACAGAAAACCTCCTCCAGTCCCTGGCGAATGAAAGATACTCGGATTACTCCAGCGAAATCACAGATGACTCTCCAGTTGCAGGATACTAATCCCGCGTACGCCATAGAATTATTCCACAGACCAACGCTACCACGACTACGGCAATACCAGCAACTGTGAAGCTTGAGTAAAAGCCAAACCGATCAATGCAGGAACCCATTACAGGAGCGAGTATGCCACCAGCCTCCATATTTGAGAAGTAGTAGATACCGAGCACTGTTGAACGGCGGTGCTGTGGTGTCTGGTTAATGATATAAGATTCTGATGCCGGCATGCGGAAATACATAACTATGCCAATGAAAAGCAGAAGGCTACCTATCCCCAGCCCGTAAGGCACCAGGGTCAGCAAGCAGATTAAAGGACCAGTAACCAGGCATGCTACCACTACCACCTTGACTTTGCCCACACGGTCAGACATGTGTCCCCCCAAAGGGCTCGCCCAGATCCCGGCAGAATGATAAATAGACAGAAAAGCTGCCGCCGCCGCTACACCAACGCCAAAGTGGTCAACCATGAACAGCGGAATGAAAGATATTATGGAGAAGGTTACCGCATGAGTGAATATGCTCAACACCATAAATGGTACCAACCTGGGTAAATGAATCGAACCAGATTGTGCCTTGTCATGATATTCAGGCGCCGCCTCTTTGATATAACTAATCTCTGCCCGCCGACCCAGAAGCACATAAAACATGACTCCCAGTAGTGCAGTTGGAATAGCCAGGCTAATGAATGAAGCACGCCAACCCCAGCAAGCAGCGATTGCAGCGCCAATGAGTGGTGTTAAAAAAAAGCTGCCACTGCCGCCAACCTGGTGAAAGCCCAGTGCCCGCCCCTGATTTTCAGGTTCGACCGACCTTGAAATTAGCGGTGCTGCAGATGGATGGTAGCCACCTCCTGCCACCCCCATCAACACCAAGAAGACAATCATCATAGTGTAGGTTTGAGAAAGCCCGACCAGTAGCCCCGCCAGCGCCACGCCCACAATTCCTATTGTGAGCAATATTCGAGGACCGATACGGTCGGCAAGCCAACCCGCTGGTAACTGGCTAATGCCATATGCAAGATTAAATGCCAGGACTATCAGTCCCGCCTGAGCATAATCCAGGGCGAAATCATCGCGGATAAATGGTAAGAGGGGCACAGGGAGCGCGGTTACCAGGTGATGCGCAAAGTGTGCCAGGACAAACAAAGGAACAATGCTTGAGAAAAGCGTGCGCTTACCCAGTTTTTTTACAGTAGTATCCTTTCTAGTTCGGTTGTAGCTGTCAAGCCAGCTGACAAAGTGTTAGTTATGCTGCTAGAACTACCTACCCGACTTTGCCTCTTTGAGCCTGATAACGTCAGATCAAAATTATGACCAGTTACATTCTGGATTGCAAATAGGTTAAGACGCATCAAATAAGTATTGCACACCTGTCATACAACTGAGAATTACTTGTGAAGCACTCTGTTCTTAAGCCGTTTTACAGCATGATAAGCCTGCACTGCTACGATAGCCATAATTAATCTGGGCACCAACAGCCAGAAAGCACTCATCCCTAACGCCACGAATATAGCTGGGTCTTCCACCATAGAATGGTTGATACCAATGGAAATATGAAGTGGCTCCAGCTCTTCCTTTGTTAGAATCCCTTTTTTAGCCTCTGCTATGATAACAGCACTACCATACATTACACCAAAACCCACGGCGGCTATCCACATCATTACTGCCTTGTCTGATAGCCCAAGAACTCTCATGAAAGGCTTGAAGACCCTGTGTAGATACTTTATCCATCCCAGGCATTGTGAAGACTCCAGTACAATCATAACAATTATTATAATGATGAGAATCCTGATTAATAGACCTACCATTTCAGTAGCCCAGACCCACAACGCCTCAACAAATGGGATCCGCATCATAAGCTCGGCTGGAATGGCAACGCTCTGGCTGGTATCGCCAAAGAACTGTGAAACAACGAGTACGGTTACAATTGCCGCGGTTATACGAACCAGCGTTATTTTAATGACACCAATACCTGCCTTGAATTGAATGATTCCCTCCATAATAAGCATGTGGGCAATCATGGTGAATATGGCAATCAATGTCATCTGCTCGATGGTAAAGGGGACGACTGTGATGATAGCGATCACCGCTGGAGGGCCTATTAGCATACCGGTAATAATGGGTAACGCTGCTTCAGCAGGCAAATTGATCAAGTTCATTACCGGATTTAATAAGTAGTCTAATTGATTTAGCCAACCACCCCACTGAAGGAAAGCTACCAGAAGGGAAACAGGGAGAATGATTTTGCATATCCAGACAAAACTGCTCAACCCTTTCCTGCCGCCTCCATATAGGCTGAGCTTCAAACGAGTTCGAAAGTCAGACATCTTAATTATTGGCACCTTCCATAAATAGTATCAGCTACAAAATCTTCCCTTTCCCACCATCAGGTCACTAACCAGCTGAGACCTTACCAGGGAAACTTCACAGGTGACATAATAGCATGTAGTTTATTATCGCAGAGAGACAAATGCTAAAGCTTATCAGGCTGCAGTGTGATAAAACAAAAAAAAGTGACAGGATAGAGATAACGTGCCCCTTATTTTTTCAAGCGCCTGCTCAACAGCCTTTAGAGAGCCTATACTCTCTCACTGCGAAGCCAAAATGGCGGCTGCGTTTTTCTATTGCCTCCAGGGTCTCCCGCTCAGGACTGCCCCTACTCTCTATCTGGGTGGCGTTAAGACCTGCAGCCGTGGTAGCCATAATAAGCGATTCCTGAAGGCTGGCTTTCAGGACATAATATGCGGCAAAAACTCCCCCAAAGACATCTCCACAACCCACAGTGCTGATTACCTTTCTATCAAGGTTTTTAAGTGGTAATGCAGGAACTTCAATTACTGTCCCTGTATGCGGTTCGAGCACTGCTGCCCCTTGTGCACCAAGTTTGAGAACTACGTGGTTGGGGGATTCTAATCTTTGTAGTTTCCGCATTACCAAATCCAACTGTACCGTTCCCAAAAGAGCAGCAGCTTCTGCCTCATTTAACAAGAAGACATCCGTGAGCATGGCAAGAGGCTTCAATTCTTCCCATCCCGCACTCACCAAAATTCCTGGATCCCACAACACAGGTATTTCGCGCCTTTTAGCTAGGTTTATCAACCCTTTCACCACATCCAATGGGGGATCGGTGATTACTATATACTGGCATTCCTGCAACAAGCGCTCAACTGACGGATTGTTCAAATGTTCCATACTTAGCATGGCGTTTGCTCCTAAACAGCTGGCAATAACATTCTGCCCATCCTGGCCAACCAAAATATAAGCCTGCCCCGAGTCTTCTCCAGGCAAATAGTTAATCCCTATAGTAATAACTCCTTCTGATTGAAGGGTTGACACCTGTTTGGGGGCAATCTCGTCTTCACCAAGGGCACCGATCAATGCAACCTGTTCATGTCCTAGAATACGTGCCGCTGCCACTGCCATGTTGCCCCCCGTTCCTCCAGACACTCTGGTAATTTGCTCTACAATAACTTCCTCTCCCGGCTCAGGTAAATGCTCCACGAAGCAACTGATATCCCAGTTTATGGCGCCACATATTACAAGCTTGATCATCCTTATCCCCCCATTATACGTGATAGGAATAACTTCACAAAGTGATGTCCCTCTACCCTCCTAACTATATTTATTGATAGCAGCCCACCTTCCCCTTTCAAAAGGCAGAACGCGTGTGACCACTCGAGTCCACCCACCCCCCATAACTATCTCTATGACTTTACCTTTTTTCACCGAATACTTATACAATACAATTATAATTAATTCTAATAGAATACGCCCATAAATCAAACAGATGATTATCGAAAAAGTCATTGAGTACCTAGAACATGAATACGGGCCCCTGGAGTGGCGGCCAAGTAGAGAGCCCATTGATGTGCTCATAGCAACAATCCTTTCCCAGAATACGTCAGATGTGAACTCCAGGCGAGCTTTTGATTCACTTATATCCACCTTTGATAGCTGGGAATCCATGGCTTCTGCTCCTGCAGAACATATTGCCCAGGCCATAAAATCTGGAGGCTTATCCCAAATCAAGGCATTGAGAATAAAGTTGATTCTTAATGGTATTAAAAGGGAAAGAGGCTGTATCAACCTCGATTTTCTCAGTGCGATGAGCACACCCGAAGACAAGGATTACCTAATGCATCTCCCCGGGGTAGGACCCAAGACTGCCAGCTGTGTTCTCCTCTTTGGTTTAGGAAAGCCATCCTTGCCCGTAGATACCCACGTTTTTAGAGTAGCCAGGCGACTAGGTTTGATCGAGTCCAGTGTTTCTATAAACAAAGCGCATAACCTGCTACAGGAACAAATACCACCTTCGAAGGTATATCAATTTCATCTTCACATGATAGAACACGGCAGACGTGTCTGCCACGCTCGCCAGCCTCGCTGTAATGTGTGCGTGCTGAAAGAAGTTTGCCCTACTCACCCACTCCTTAGTAAGTTGCCAAATCTTTAAAGTTGAGATTGCCAGGCTACCAAGATAGTCACAGCTGGCAAGTGGTATAATGTTGCTGATATGGCGCAAATACTGCAGAGTAAGAATCTGGCTACCAAATTCCAGATACTACTGGAAATAGCGGCAAATCAACCAAATATCCAGCAAAAGTATATTGCCACCAAGCTAAATGTAACCTCACAGGCAGTCTCTGAATACGTCAAAGATCTGACAAAGGATGGTTGGCTAAGCTCACAAGGTCGTTCCAGGTACCAAGTGACTCGAGAAGGTATAGATTGGATTCTCAGGATGGCAAGACAATTACAAAGCTACTCTTCATTTGTGAGCAAAGTGGTTACTGATATATCAATTTCCGCTGCCATAGCTGACGGCGATTTATCTGCCGGTCAGCCAGTATCACTTTATATGAAGGGAGGCTTGCTGTTTGCCTCAGGTGTCACTCGCAACGAGGCAGCCAGAGGAATAGCTGTATCCGATGCTAAAAAAGGCGAGGATGTTGGTATATCTAATATAGAGGGAGTGATAAAGCTTAAGACGGGCAAGATAACTATAGGTAAAATGCCCAACGTGCAAAATGGAGGCTCAAGGAATACTGATTTTACTCAATTGAAGGAGAAGCTAGGTAAGAACGTACTGATTGGAGCAATTGGTATTGAGGCACTAATAGCACTGAAGCGCACAGGTATTAATCCTGATTATATCTACGGCGTTAGAGAGGCAATAATAGAAGCAGCTTTCTCTGGCTTATCTTCCCTGGTCATTTGCACTGAGGAGGGAGTCTTGACACTGGCACAGAGACTGGAAGAAGAAAGCCTGAACTACGAAATCATCGACCTGGAGAAAGATAAGTAATCCTTTAACCCTGGAGAGACACTATCCCGGTAACTTAGGTTGCCTTGTCTGCCATAATTCTCACGATCTCTACATCAGTCATAACCATAGCCTGGCAGACCCTCCCGATATTATGTATGGTGTCCTCTACTTTTTCAGCAACAATCCCATTATCTGATGGGACCCGAATGCCCTTCGTGGCCAGTAAAGCGCTTTGCACTGCTGTAGAAGCGGAAGCTGCCAATTTCAGGGAGCAACCTTCTTTACCTCCATCACAGATAAGCCCCGTGATAGTCCCAGCCATGTTCTGTATTGCCATTCCAACACTGTCCACTGACCCGGTTAATAGGTAAGCTATGCCGGCAGTGGCACCAAGCCCCGCCTTTACGGCACAACCGCACAGCGCCGATAAATATCTTGTATGATAGGTCACATAGCAAGTGATTATACTTGATAAGGCAAGCGCCTTCACCAGCCTGCTCAGTTTTTTTTCATCACCCCGTGACAGCTGTCCGCTTTTTCTCTTCATTAGTAATTTCTTTACATCGTAGCCGCTCTTTTGAGCAACGGCTATGATCGGCAGGCTAGCCATGATTCCCTGATTCCCCGAGCCTGCGCAGCTCATTACAGGTTGATCAAAACCACTCATCCGAGCATCCGCTGCCGAGGCGACCATGATCTGAGCCGAAGTAACGAGGTCGTCACCTAAATAATTCTCACTCACCAAATCCCTTAGCGTAGTGCCGACCCCCAGTCCTCTAGCCCTATCTAATCCTGCCTCTGAAATAGCAATATTCATCTTCATTAGCTCTATAATTTTTACCACGGCATCCTCAGGAAGCTCTTCAACCTCAGCAACAAGCTCAGCGATGCTCATCACTTTCAATCTATTTTCCATATCGAGATTTTTTCTGCGCTCCTCTTGTTTTCCCTCCAAAGGAATCCCGGTTACCCGGCCCAGCGAATCACTGGCATCAATTAACGTTACATTGCTATGAACCTTTTCAATCTTCGCTGTGCCCGTCATCACTCTTTTCGGTAGACACTTGTGTTTTACCATAACCGAGGCTATTATTTCGATACCCTCTCGTTTCTCCCATCCCTCAATTAATTTGATGTCTACCTTCTCTGCCAGTGCCTTCACTTCTTCTGAATCCTCTGTCTGAAAGGTCTCAAACAATGCCATTTCCCTGCCATTCGCTTCAGGAAAGCAAAAAACTCCCATTGCAGCGGCGATAGCAATGCCCTTTTGTCCCCTGGCCCTAGGAATCCCTACAGCCAGTGCATTCTTAAATGTTCCTCGGTCAAGTGATACTTCTATCCTCTCAATTTCTATATCTTCCTTGTTGATGTCGGTAACGTATTTAACTGGTATCTTCCCCCTTAACCAATACGGCACTTTTCCCAGTATAGAGTTATAGGCTAAAGAAGTTGAGTAGCCAACAGCAACAGGTTCAGTGCATCCCAGAGCTGGCTTGATTTCAAGTTCAAAGAGTCCGGCAATATCTAGCATGGCACTACTCCTCCTCCCTATGGGTAGCATTATAACATTGTAGTTTCCCAAGTGAGAACATGGTGGGGATGAACCTTTTCAGCAGGATCAAATCTTTCCAGTGGGGCAGAGCCTATCCTCCGCCGAGATATGAAGATATGTAAACTTCAACAATTGCATTATCCGCAATTACCCTGATATTAGAAGTTTCCCCAAGACTATTGCCGAGGCTTTGACTTATCGGGAAAGGTTGCTTATAATATTAATACAAGTTAGCTTGTTTTTAATAAAGCTAACTTGCAATAAGTCAGTGGGTGTATATGGATATCTTTCATTTTAGGAATCTGAACAGGCAAGTACTTATGAAAAGTGCAGGAAGATACCTTTTACCTTTTATGAGCATATGCATAATCCTAATCTCGCCTACGGCATGTGCCCCTGCTGCGCCTCCGCCTCCAGGGGCAACGGTTGATGATCTGGGGAGGTCGGTTAATATTGAACAAATACCACAGAGAATAATTTCACTAGCCCCTTCCAATACTGAAGTTTTATTCGCCTTAGGCCTGGGAGATAAAGTGGTGGGAGTGACGGAATTCTGTAATTATCCACCACAAGCTCTGGAAAAGGAAAAGGTAGGAGGATTTTCCACACCGGACATAGAAAAGATAATTGCCCTGCAGCCAGATTTGATACTGGCCAGCAGTATTCATGCCCAAGAAGTCATTCCTGCTCTGGAGGAAAGGAATCTCACTGTATTTGCCCTGGCACCGGAACACCTGGATGGAGTACTTGAAGATATTAGGATGGTAGGGAAGATAACTGGAGAGGAGGATGAAGCATCTAAGCTTGTGGCTCAAATGGGAACCAGGATTAAAGCGATAACTGATAAAACCAATAACCTGGAGAACAGGCCGAGGGTCTTTTATATCACCTGGCACGAGCCATTATGGAGTGTTGGCTCAGGGCCTATTATAGATGAGCTGATTGAAAAAGCAGGCGGGGTTAATATTTTCCAGGATATTACAGGGCATAAAATGGTTAACCTTGAAGAGGTTATTGCCCGCAACCCTGAGGTAATTGTTGCTTGCACTGGACATGGGGAGGCTAACGACGAGCCCTTTAAATGGGCAAAGAAAGAACCGCGGCTTATGGTTACCGAGGCTAATAAGAATAATACGATATATCAAATTGATGCTGACCTGGTTAGTCGTGACGGGCCGAGGATAGTGGATGCGTTAGAGTGGCTTGCCTACTTCATTCACCCTGACATTTTCGGCAAGCCTGCTATATCAAATTATCCAATGGAGATTGTTGCCCAATTGGGGCGGACAGTTACTATACCGGTGAAACCTGCCAGGATAATTTCCTTGTCCACTGCTAATACTGAAATATTGTTTGCTCTTGGTGCCGGAAGCAGCATTATTGGAGTAGATGGTTGCTCCAAACGAGACCTGAAGGAGATAATACCGGAGCTAGAGGAGGTGAGCGAGGTTGGTGAGTATGCCAATCTGGATATTGAGAAAATTATCGCGCTAGTCCCAGATCTGGTTCTAGCTGTCCCTTACCAAAAACAGGCTGTTGAAAGGCTAGAGGACCTAGGTTTGCCCGTGGTTATTCTAGAGGCCAGAAGTATTGAGGCCGTACTTAATAATATAAAGCTGATCGGGAAAGTCGTAGATCGAGAGGAAGACACCTCCATTTTAATCTCAAATATAGAGCAAAGATTAAAGAATATAGCGGAAAAGACAAGTAACCTTGCTGAGGCTGAAAAACCGACCGTTCTTTATCTGTGTGAACCTCTCTGGGTAGCAGGTTGCAACACAGTGGCCAACGATTTGATTCAAAAAGGCGGAGGATTCAATATCTTTTTGGACCTTGAAGGGTATAAAGAGGTAGACCTAGAAGCCATCATTGTAAGGGATCCTCAGGTGATATTTTGTGTGCAAGGATATGCCCCGACTTTGGAATATATTACGGGTGAAACAAGGCTGGAGGGAGTGGCAGCAGTTAGAAATGGCAGAGTATACGGCATCCAAGCGGCTCTTGTAGATATCCCGGGACCCAGGATAATTGATGCCTTCGAGTTGATAGCTGGACAACTTCATCCAGAACTGTTTGGGGAGGGACGGTAATGGACATGGTGATTAATGCACCGATTATTGGGAAGGGAGATTTCCTAGTATGCGTTGGTGGGGGACGCTGGGGTGCGAAAGGAGCAACGATTGCCAAAGAGGCTGGAGCCATAGTTTTAGTAATAGATTTGAGCCAAGACTGCCTGGCCAGCGGGGTAGCTGATGCCATACTAGCTGAGAAAGATATGAGAGGGGCAAAAATAGAAGGAATAGTGCTTGTTATTGGTGAGGTGACAGATGTATTGGCAAGCATTTTGAAATATGGGAACCCTCAGTGGATTATTCCTGCCATCCCTGGAGGGATTGCTGGTAAATTGACAGAGAAATGGTTGGCAGCAAAGCGGCTCAAAATAACCAAGAGCAAATTCTTGGTAAAGAGGGCCTTGACTGGCTTACCAGAAAAGCTGGTTCTTGCCAAAAATTCAGGGACTATCATATCAAGCTATATGCCTAAAGGGACGTGGTGTGAAATTCCTTGCTCACAGCCAAAGATCTGTCCTGTGACTGGGCGTAAGAAAGTTGCCTCTATGCATGAGCTTCTTGAATTCTCCCTATCTGAGACGGTGGATCATTACAAAATTTTTGTAAGTCACGATCTTGGTGGTGTAGGAGCAGTATCAGGGGCTGAGGTAAAAGAATGGTTGGAGTATGTTGAAGGGTTAGAACCTCCTTATTCGCTCGCTGTGGCAATCTCTTGTGAGTGTCACGCTAATACTGCTCTCTTTGAGGTAGAAGAAATCATTGAGTGAGATGGTTAAATGAGAGTTTTCGCTTCGTGGAGCGGCGGGAAGGAATCTGCCCTGGCAACTTATAGAGCAACTTCTCAGGGTTACCAGGTCGCATATCTGGTCAACTTTATTTCCGAAGATGGAAAAAGATCAAGATCCCATGGAATTCCTTCTTCGGTCATAGCTTTGCAAGCAAAGGCTACCGGGATTCCCCTGATTCAGGTTAAAACATCCTGGGGAAATTATGAGGCGAACTTCAAGGGGGTTGTAAGGCAACTTAAGAGTAACGGGATAGAAGGAGGAGTCTTCGGTGATATGGACATGGAGGAGCACAAGGAGTGGGTGGAAAGGGTCTGTACTGAGCTTGAAATAAAGCCTGTCTTGCCCCTCTGGGGGATTACGCCTGAGGAGCTCCTGGCTGAATTCTGGGGAAGCGGTTTTAAGTCAATAGTCGTGGCCACCAGGTTGGATAAGAGCTTGCTTGGCAAGAGCCTGGATAAGGCTTTCTTAGATGAACTCCGGAAGTATGGCTGCCACCCCTGTGGCGAATCCGGTGAATATCATACATTTGTGACCGACGGGCCAATTTTCAAACAGTCGCTTAACATCATCCAGGGTGAGAAAGTACAAAGAGACAATGTTTGGTTTTTGGATATCTCTGCTGAGCTTGAGTAAGCAAGTATTACATGGTGTGAGCATATTAGATGGCACGTGTTCTCTCTGATTCAATAAGCAATCCCGCTATACCTTATTCTTTACGCTGGCGGGGCAAAGCTTCCACCTTCGCCGGACTTCTGGGACTGCTTTTAGTGACAGTCATATCTGCCACCACTATAGGAAGTGTTCACATTCCTTTTTCCTCTTGCTTCGAGATACTCTTCTCCAGATTGCCTTTTGTTCATATCGTCTCCTCCTGTCCTGAAACTTTTATAACGATAATTCTTGATATCAGGCTTCCTCGCATCCTTCTGGCTGGTTTAGTAGGGGCATCTTTGGCAGTGGCTGGCGCCACCTATCAGGGACTATTCCGTAATCCCCTGGCCGACCCTTATCTCTTGGGGGTCGCCTCAGGCGCTGGGTTGGGAGCTACCATTGCCTTCATTATCCCGTTTAGCTTACGCTGGATGAGTTTTGGTGCCATTCCCTTATTCGCTTTTGCTGGCGGAATGGGTGCTGTTGCCGTGGTCCATTCATTAGTTAATGTAGGTAAGACCCTGCCGACAACCAGCCTCATACTTGCTGGTGTAGCTTTAGGCGCCTTCTTAAACTCCATAACATCTTATCTCATGAGCACCTGCGGTGAGGAATTACACGGGATTGTATTCTGGCTGTTGGGTGGGCTTTCTCTTACCAGGTGGGCTGAGGTATGGATAGTCCTTCCCTGTGTATTAGCAGGTATCATAATCATCTGTCTCTACGCCCGGCCCCTTAATGTGCTGCAGCTTGGCGATGAACAGGCACAACAACTGGGCATAAACGTGGAGAGGGTTAAGCTCATATTGCTGAGTGCTGCCACCCTAATTACCTCTGCTGCAGTGTGCTTCACCGGCCTCATAGGTTTCGTCGGCATCATCATTCCCCATGCGGTGAGGCTCATCTGGGGTCCTGACCATCGCTATTTGCTCCCTCTTTCAACCCTGGTCGGCAGCATATTCCTCATATGGGCTGACACTCTGGCCCATACGATAGCCCAGCCAACAGAGATTCCGGTGGGAGTAATCACCGCTTTTTGCGGAGCTCCCTTCTTTCTTTATCTATTACGGAGGAGGAAAAGGCTTGTTTTCTTTTAGAAGCGAACGCCTCATAATGACAGGAGGAGAAGGTAGTAATGATTGAGCTAAGGGATGTTAGCCTGGGCTACGACCACAGGGCAGTGCTGAATAATATAAATCTCAAAGCGGTGCCAGGTGAGATGTTGGGACTCATCGGACCTAATGCCTCAGGGAAGTCAACCTTGCTCAAGGGAATTACTCGGCTGGTCAATCTTTTTTCCGGGCATATCTTTATTGATAGCCAGGATATAAAAAACATCAACCGGGAAGAACTTGCTCAACTCATTGCCACAGTCCCACAGAATGCTGTTTTACCTGAGGCCTTCACTGCCTTTGAAGTGGTGCTTATGGGACGGACGCCTCATCTAGGACTTTTCCGCTATGAGAGGGAAAAAGATATAGCTATTGCCTGGCAAGCTATGGAAGCGACACAGACACACCTCCTGGCCGAGCGCAGGGTGGGTGAACTCTCGGGAGGAGAGAGGCAGAGGCTTTTCATCGCTCGGGCTTTAACCCAGCAGTCCAGGGTGATTCTCCTGGATGAACCAACGGCAAATTTGGACATAAATCATCAAGTCGAGATTTTGAATCTGGTTAAGAGCCTTTGCCTTAAACAAGGTTTGACTGTCATTGCTGCCCTTCACGATTTGAATTTAGCCGCTCAATACTGTGACTGGCTGGTCATGCTAAATGGCGGGAGAGTTCACGCTGAGGGAGTACCACGAGATGTGCTTACAGCTCAGAACATTAAAAAAGCCTACGGTGCTGAAGTATGCGTTTTCCCTCATCCTGTTAATAGATTGCCCACCACCCTTATCACGGCAGGTGGAAATAAAGAAGAAAGGACTTATACCCAGAGGTAGCAGAAAACTATGGAAAGCTTGTTCATTTTACTCCTGGCTCTGCTCCTGGACCTTCTATTCGGGGAACCACCGCGTGCTACACATCCAGTGGTATGGATGGGGAAGGTAATCTCATTTTGGGAAAGGCTTGCCCCTGTTCAGGGTGCACGTATTCAGGTAATCTACGGCAGTGTTATGGTTCTGCTTACTATTTTAATTTTCACTTCACCTGTTTATTTCCTGCTATCTTATGCCAGACAGGTTAGCCCGCTAGCTTATGTATTGATAGGCGCTTTGTTATTAAAACCATCTTTCTCCTTCAGAGAATTACGACAGACTGCTCTTAAGATCAAATCGGTCTTAGACAGGGATAATCTGGAGGAGGCTCGAGCCAGAATGCCTGCTCTGGTCAGTCGTGAGACTCAAAATATGGGGGGACAGGAAGTGGTCTCGGCAACAGTGGAGTCTGTGGCAGAAAATACCTGCGATAGTGTTGTTGCCCCGCTATTCTATTTCCTGCTTTTCGGTGTGCCCGGCGCCGTGGTTTATCGGGTGGTAAACACCTGGGATGCTATGATTGGCTATCATGGTGAATATGAATATTCAGGTAAGTTTGCTGCTAAATTAGACGATGTCTTGAATTTTATCCCGGCGCGAATTACAGGGCTGCTGCTAGTGATGGCAGCTTATCTATGCAGGAAGGATGGGAAAAACGCCTGGCGAGTTATGCTTCGTGACCATGGCAACACAGAAAGCCCCAACGCCGGCTGGCCGATGAGCGCCGTTGCTGGAGCACTCAGGACACAACTGCAAAAGGTGGGGTGTTACAGCTTAGGCAACATAAATAACCCCTTATCTCCCGACCTTATTACCTCAGGAATAAAGCTGACCCAAGTGGCCACTCTACTTTGCGTTTTGTTCTATTTAATTGGGGGGGTGACACACCTTGTCTTTATTACCTAGACCGGAAATACACAGCTTAGCTGTCTGTCCCCATGGAGGTATCGATCATGCCGAGCTGGAAACACTGGATATTGCCCCTCAAGAGGTTATTGACTTTAGTGCCAATCTTAACCCTTTTGGTCCACCACCAGGGGTAATGGCAGCGCTGTGTGAAGTGGATATCTCTCATTACCCTGACTCAGAGGCATCCCGTCTGAGACAATCCATGGCTGAAAAGCTAGGAATAAAGCCAAATAATTTATTAATTGGAAGTGGGTCCACTGAACTTATACGCCTTGCTGCTCTGGCCTATTTAGGGAAAGACGACAAGGTTCTCATTGTTGAGCCTACTTACGGTGAATACCAGGTTGCCTGTCAAATCACCGGGGCGTCTCTAATAAAACAACGACTCTCACCGCAAAACGGGTTCCAGCTTAATATAAGTGAGACTGTTGATTTAATCAGCCAGCACTGCCCAAAAGGCATCTTCATTTGCAATCCTAATAATCCTACTGGGAGGTATCTCTCACAAGACGACTGCGAGAAAATTCTAGATGCCAGTGAAGATTCACTGATAATCTTAGATGAAGCGTATATTAGCTTCGTTGATAGCGCTTGGCCCTCCCTGGATTTGGCATTGCATTCACCACTGCGAGCAGAACGAAGCCATCTCCTCATCCTACGCTCTATGACTAAAGACTATGCCATGCCTGGACTTCGCCTGGGTTACGGAGTGGCAAGAGAGGAAATTATCACTACTCTTCGCCACCTCTGCCCACCATGGAACGTCAACGCTGTAGCTCAAAACGCCGGGCTTGCTGTCATAAACGAGGATGAATACTTAAGGCGTTGCAAAATCGAGCTCGGGAAGGCAAAGTGCTATCTCATACAGGAACTTTCCCGCCTTGGCTTGCCACCCCTCCCTTCAGAGGTAAACTTCTTTCTGGTAGAAGTAGGCGATGCCAGGGAATTCCGTCATAAACTGCTTGAGCGAAAGATACTGGTGCGTGACTGCTCCTCCTTTGGTCTTCCTCAATACATCCGCATTTCACCTCGTACCTTGCCAGAATGCCTAAAGTTAATCGCTTCAATTAAAGAGGTAATAAAGGAATTTCGCTGTAAGGAACGAAAGCGATGAAGCAATCTCGAGGTTTGATTCAGGTCTATACCGGAGATGGCAAAGGTAAAACTACGGCAGCTCTAGGGCTGTCTCTCAGGGCAGCGGGGCAAGGTATGAAAGTCCTCTTTATCCAATTCATCAAAGGTAGGCACACCTGTGGAGAGCATCTTTTCACTTCCCAATACCATCCTTTTGATATAATACAGCCAAATACCAAGGATAGCTTCAACCAGACTTCAGAAGAACTTCGCCCAACCACTGAGCAGACTCTATCCCTTGCTGAGAATGCTATACTCAGTGGCAACTATGACATGGTTATCCTGGACGAAATCCTGGTCGCTGTAAACATGGGCATTATAAGCACTGCCCAAATACTGGAACTAATGAGCAAGAAGCCTGCTAAAATGGAATTGATTTTAACCGGGCGTGGAGCATCACAGGAAATCCTTGAGCAATCGGACCTGGTAACCGAGATGGTAGCGGTTAAACATCCTTTTCCCAGGGGAATTGCTGCACGTAGAGGCATTGAATATTGAAATGAATGAATCCCTTTCCCGAATGTTAAATAAAATAAAACCCCTGGACAGGGACGCTATGGAAGCTGCTCGAGCTCGCCAGGACGAACTGACCAAACCCAAAGGGAGTTTGGGACGGTTAGAGGAGCTATCCATCCAGATAGCCGGTATCAAGGGCCAGACAATTACTGGCTTTAAGCACAAAGCTATCATAACTATGGCTGCTGACCACGGCGTGGTAAATGAAGGGATAACCCTCTATTCTCAAGAAGTGACGGCACAGATGGTTTCTAACTTCCTCGCCGGTGGTGCCGGCATAAATGTTCTGTCACGATTTATCGGCGCTCGCGTCGTTGTAGTTGATATGGGAACGGCAAGCACCCTTCCACCTCACCCAGACCTTATCTGCAAAAAAATAGCCCGCGGGACAAAGAATATGGCACGGCAAGCAGCGATGACCCACAACGAAGCTGTGAAATCAATAGAAACAGGGATTGCAGTTATAGAAGCCGAGATAGCTAAAGGACTCGACATCGTAGGCACCGGAGACATGGGCATTGGTAATACTACCGCCAGCAGTGCAATATGTGCTGCCATCACAGGCGAGTCAGTAGAAAAGGTCACGGGGCGAGGTGCAGGCTTGGGTAATGAGCAACTGGCACATAAGGTCAAGATAATTGATCAAGCGTTATCTCTCAACAAACCTGATCCCCGAGACCCAATCAATGTGTTAGCCAAAGTGGGTGGATTTGAAATTGGAGGATTAGCGGGGGTTATGATTGGAGCAGCAGCCCATAATATCCCTGTGGTCATTGACGGCTTTATCTCCGGTGCTGCTGCTCTCATCGCCACCCAACTTTCAGACAAGCTAAAGAATTATATCATCGCTGCCCACATTTCCGCCGAGAGCGGACACAGGATATTGCTGGAATACCTGGAATTAACCCCTCTTCTGAACCTGGAGATGCGTCTCGGCGAAGGAACCGGCGCAGCGTTAGGTATAGCAATCGTGGAGGCAGCAGTAAAAATTTTGGCCGAAATGGCAACTTTTCATGAGGCTGGCGTCTCAAAAGCTTAGTATAAGGTGCAGGAAAATAGATGAGATTCTGGATTGCCTGGCAACTTCTTACCATAATCCCTCCCCCCCGACATCAAGAGTGTGGCGTTGAGAGCCTGGGGAAGTCAATAGGCTTTTTCCCAATTGTAGGGCTTTTCCTGGGCCTGGTGCTATTCGGCCTTGATTACTTGCTGGGGCTATTCCTGCCCCCGATTTTAATCAACATCCTGCTTGTCATTGCTCTTATCATACTCACAGGTGCGCTACACCTCGATGGCTTCATCGACACCTGTGACGGCCTTGCCACTAAAAGTTTAACTTCAGACAGGTTAAAAATCATGTCTGATAGCCGAGCCGGGAGCTTTGGAGTGGCGGGGGGATGCTGCCTTATCATTGCCAAGTTTGCGGCTCTGGTCGCCCTACCGCAGGAACTGCGAGTAAGCGCCCTTATACTCATGCCGGTTTTAAGTCGCTGGGGAATGGTCTATACCACTTCTATCTTTCCTTCAGCCAAGAAAGAAGGGATGGGGTGGGATATAAACCAGGGGACAACGTGGAAAGGGTTGGCTGTGGCAACAGCATTTTCCTTGATTGTAGCGCTGGTTTTGCTCTGGTGGTGGAGTGTAATACTTATGGCAGTGCTTTGTGTTATTCTCCTGGCGTTTTCAAAGTACCTTTGTGCCCAGTTTGGAGGACTTACTGGAGATAATTACGGCGCTGTTAATGAGTTTGCTGAAGTGGTTGTGCTTATCTTAATTTATATAATCGGCGAATTAGGAGGAACCAGTTGGTTGGGCATACTCTCTTAAAAACCCTGTTCCAAAAAAACATATAAAGGTTTAGTTTTGATAACCATTCTGGCTGAAACAGAGAATACAATAAAAAAATATCATGGCTAATAAATTCATTCTTATAATGGGCGGTGCTCGTAGTGGAAAGAGCAAATTCGCCCAAGACCTGGCAAAAAGTCTTGGAGAGAAAGTGCTCTTTGTGGCTACTGGAGCGCCGCTTGATGAGGAAATGACGCTGCGGATCGAAGCGCATAAGAGGAGTCGCCCTAAAAGCTGGCGAACCCTGGAAATTAGCGTTAATGTGGGGCAGAGTTTACCAAGGGAGATGGGAGATGCTGAAGTCGTGCTCCTCGACTGTCTGACCTTGCTCGTCTCCAACGTTATTCTGAAACCTCTAAACTTCGGGTCTAGCGAAGGGGAAGTGGAGGATAATTATTTTTATAGCCCTAAAGCATCCCCTTCCCGTCATTGCGAGCGCAGCGAAGCAACCTCTGAGGCAGAAATTCAGGTCATGACCGAGTTGGAACAGTTAATTGACTTTATTGATAAATATGAGGGCACTTTTATCGTCGTCTCTAATGAGGTAGGCTTGGGCCTGGTACCAGAGAACAAGCTGGGGCGAGTTTACCGAGACTTGCTCGGCAACGCCAATCAGTTTCTGGCCCAGCGCGCTAATGATGTTTACTTCATGGTTTCCGGCATCCCGGTGAAGATACGGTAGTAACCTTTTCCAAGAGCATATGAAGCTTATAGTTGCTTCACGCCTTTCCCTTCATGGACCCCTTATTACTCACCTAGCGAAGCTACGATATTCTAACGGGATAAGCACATAAATCCTACATAGGATGTGAAAACCCACAGATACTACAGTATGATTTGTTTAATCGTGCTCCGCAGCAAGGGCAAGCTTTCTCACCACTCCTGGCCTCAGGTATCTCTCCTACAACTTCCCTATAGATACGGTAATAAAAACAATGTTCTTTATTCAGGAATCTGATGCCTGTTCCCCCCTTTGTTGACTGAAACTCTTCATCGGAGACCATATTTGCTATTAATTTATGAAGCCTGCTGGAGCCAGAACCATACTCTATAGGTTCTTTCCTCCTCCAGATTATTTCCTGTGGGATTAAGTCCTCAAAGCTCTCCCTCAGGATGTATTTACCGATGCCCTCCTTGACTTTGAGCCCCGGACTTATTCCCAGAGCAAAACAAACGAAATCCTTATCAAGGAAAGGCTGCTTCACATCAACCCCGAGAGCTTTACCAATATCGTTTGCCGAGAAATGCCAGCTTTTTGAAAGTCTCTTTATATATCTTCCTAGAGCTTCGGGCAGAAGCCCTGCCATGTAAGAGTAACCCGCGAAAAGTTCATCGCTCCCATCACCCGTCATAACCGATCTAATGTTGCTCTCTCTGGCAAGTTTAAGAACGAAATATATGGACAGGTCGTTAGGCAAAGCCAGGTTAAAGGTTTTCAATATCCTTATTACCTCTGGCAGAGCATTAAGCGCCTCATCCACGCTGAACTCCATTTTCTTGTGCTTTATTCCCAGGAGGTCCGATACCTTTTCTGAGTAGACAAGATCGAGTGCACGAGAATCCTTTAAAGCCACCGTCAATGCCACCTTCGGCCTGGCAATATAGGCTAAAATGCTTGTATCAAGCCCCCCTGACAGGAGTATTGCATCAGCTTTATTCCTGTCAGTTGCCTCTTTAAGTTTGTCTCTTAATTCATTACAGATGCTCATAGTAAGCAAGTCCCCTTTTAACGATTCATTTTAGCATGTTAACACTAGTACGGAGTCTTATTATAAACGGGAAGCCTATTAAGGCTTGTTTTTAATTCGATACACAAAGTATAATTGCCTGAAATTATCCACCAACGTAAGGAGGGAAGATGCCACCTTATGCCTTTTTCAATAAGCGATTCATGCCACTGGCTGAAGCCAAAATTGGGATATTAACTCACGCCCTGCACTATGGCACTGCCTGCTTCGAGGGAATCCGCGGTAACTGGGACAGTGAACAAGAAAGATTTTGCCTTTTCCGAGTTCAGGATCACTACAAGCGCATGCTAAACAACGGCTGCCGTATTTTAAAAATCAGCCTCCCTTACTCTGTAAGTGAATTATGTCAATTTACCACCACACTTGTAGTAAAAAGCGGCTATACAGAGGACATATATATCCGGCCACTTGCCTACAAAAGCTCCGAAGCACTTGGCGTCCGTCTCCACAACCTGGAGGACGACTTTTTTATCGTTGCAACCACCCTCCCACCCTACCTCGATACTGACAAAGGTATCCGTTGTTGCACTTCATCATGGCGCCGCGTCGATGACACTATGATTCCAGCGCGAGGTAAAATTTGTGGTAGTTATGTTAATAGCTCACTGGCTAAGACTGAGGCTTGGGAACATGGCTTTGCTGAAGCAATATTGCTCACTCAAGAGGGGCATGTCTCCGAGGGTAGCGGGGAGAACATCTTCCTAATCATCAACGGGAATTTAGTCACTCCCTCTTCCTTCGATAATATCCTTATGGGAATTACCCGAGACACGATAATAAAGCTAGCTAAAAATGAGTTAGGCATAGACACTATCGAGAGAGCAGTGGATAGAAGTGAACTCTACCTGGCTGATGAGTGCTTTTTTACCGGCACTGCTGCCCATATAGCTCCGATTATAGAGGTTGATCATCGCCCAGTTGGTGCTGGTGAGATTGGTAAAATAACCACGGAACTGCAAAGACTGTTCAAATCAGTAACATTAGGCAGGAATCCTAAATACTCTGACTGGTATACCCTGGTCTCTCCCAAGTCAGATAAAACGTAACCTCTTAAGACTAGATATCTGCGTGAGGATTAACGCCCAAAGCTTTCACCAAATAGAGAAGACGACAGCTCTGCTCCAGCACAGTGGTATAATAGTAAGCTTCCTCCAATAGCTGGCTGGCAGCAAAGCTGCCATGACCACGTATTAAAACCACTTTATATTTCTTTATCTCGTCGGTTATCTCCTCAGCTAGGGCCCCGGTGTTTACTGTCATTCCTTTGCCCAGTATTGGCACTTTGGGCAACACTTCCCGGCCTTCCATGTCACAAGGTATGATCTCTTCTTCTGTAAAGGACAGGGCTACAGCATACGTTGGATGAGCGTGAACAACAGCTAACGCTGACGTATTCTCATAAATCGACCGATGGACAGGCAACTCTGTTGAAGCAAAGGGCGTAGCTCTATCATTCCTCTTAATGCCAGTCTCCACTAAATCTGCTTTCCCTAGAGAGCCCAACGTGCTGCCACGATGTGTAATGCATAGATATTCCCCAATCCTTATACTAAGATTACCACTACAGGTAGAAACAAGCCCTTGAGTAAAAAGGGCTTTTCCTATCGACTGGAATTGATACAGCATCCTTTTATAGCCTATATTATATGCCTGATAACAGCTACGACTCTACCCTGAATCTCAACATTATCTGGACTAGTGTAGATAGGTTCCATCAGACGGTTTGCTGGCTCCAGGCGAATATGATCTGGCTCGGTAAAAAATTTCTTGAGTGTGACTTCCTGCTCCTTTTTAAGCCAAACTGCCACCATCTCCCCCTCTCCTGCGCTGGTTACATAATCCATTAAAACGATGTCTCCATCCTTTATTAAAGCATCTACCATAGAGTCACCTTTCACCCGAAGAGCGTATATATTTTGCCTGCCCCGAGTTAACTCTTTACTTACCTCTAACCCCTCAGCAGAAATTATATTCCCCACATCCGAATCAGGCACCGGGATAGGTTCGCCAGCAGCAATAGTCCCTACTATAGGAACATAAACAAGCTCTCGACTATTTCGAGACCTATCCAGAAGCTTAATACCCCGCGAAATATCACTGTGCCGGCGGATATACCCTGCCACCTCCAACTTATTCAGATTATAAGCCACCACTGAAGTGGAACTTATCTGGCACCCTTTAGCAATGTCTCTAACGCTGGGAGGGTAACCCTTTTCCTTTATATGCTCATGTATAAAGTCGATAATGAGCCTCTGTTTGAAAGAAAGCGTTCTATCAGCCAAGAACATTAACCTCCGCTTACTTGAGTTTGCTCCACCCCTCCCCCGCTGTATTCAGAACCTTGGCTCACCCCAGTGCCAGTGTTTAACTTCTTCGCCAATCGGGACTTGATATTGGCGCCTTTATTCCTATGAATCACTCCCTTACTCACGGCTTTATCTACGTTGCTTATAACTTTTCTCACTTCCTGCTTCGCCAATTCCAGTTCCCCTGAGCTAACAAGGCTCCTTACTTTACTTATACTGGTTCCAGTTCTGCTCCGCACCAGACGATTTCGCAGACGCTTTCTTCCCGCCGCTCTACTTGCTTTATCAACTGACTTACTACTTGACACTCGTTTCTCCTTTCCTTACTATATTTATCACATTCCACATTGACCGAATCCTGGACATTAACCTGCTTAACTGAGCCGTGTTTTTAATCTCCAGGGTTAGGTATAATGAGATAATGCTATCACCATGGTGATCAGCCGAATTAACATTGGTAATACTAACCTCTTCCTCTGCTATGATAGCACTAATATCCCGAACCAGGCCAAGCCTATTCCAAGCTTCCACTTCAATAGCTACAGGATAAACTTGGCCTACATCGCCCCAGCTCACATTGATCAGTCTCTCCTTTTCTACCTCATTGATAATATTGGGGCAATCCTTCCGATGCACGGTAATACCCCGTCCCTGAGTAATATACCCGATAATCTCGTCTCCTGGCAAGGGATGACAACAACTGGCCAAGCGTGTGAACAGGTCACCAACACCCAATACCTTGACACTTGCAGGGCTAACCTTTCGCCCCGGCGAGATTTCAATAGCCTCGCCAAGGGGCTCTAAATCCGTGCTTAGCTTAAGTACCACCTGAGAAGTGCTAATGCCTCCTCGGCCGAGAGCGATAAAAAAATCATCGACGTTATTATAGTTAAACTGACGAGCTATCTTTTCAACACTCGGTAGACTACTGCCTAACCTCCTGAATTCTCTTTCTAAAAGCTGCTTGCCAGTCTCTATACTCTGACCTCTCTCCTGCCTGTTGAACCATTGCCTGATTTTCCCTCGAGAATGAGTTGTTTTAACATAGCCAAGCATAGGATTAAGCCAATCCAGACTCGGGCCTCTCTCTGTTTTGGCAGCAATAATCTCCACGACATCACCATTATTAAGCATATGACTTAACGGCACCAGCCGCCCATTTACTTTAGCCCCAATGCAACGATAACCAAGATCTGTGTGAATACGGAAGGCGAAATCCAGAGGAGTCGCACCTTTAGGCAGGTCCTTTATCTCTCCTTTAGGCGTATAGACGAATACACTATCCGTGAGGACATCAGTCTTAATAGACTCCACAAACTCTTCACTATCAAATTCCTCCCGCAACTCGCTGATCCCCTGCAGCCAGGATGTTTGATTGTCAAAAGGCATATCCCCCTTTCCACCCTCCTTATAAAGCCAGTGCGCAGCTACTCCATACTTAGCAACTCGATGCATGTCATAGGTCCGGATTTGTATTTCCAGTGGAGTTATGCCCCGGCACATCACAGTGGTGTGTAATGATTGATAGCCATTATCTTTAGGGTTAGCAATAAAATCGTTAAACTCCTCAGTTATAGGACGCCATAAATTGTGAATCGCTCCTAAAGCCTGATAACAATCTGCGACCGTGTTCACCAACACACGCAAAGCAAAAAGGTCATGTATGTCGCTGAATTCCTTGCCCTGAGCAACGTACCTACCCACCTTTTGATAGGTGCTGTAAATATGTTTCGGTCTGCCGAAAACCTCAGCTTCCATACCAGCTTCCGCTAATTCCTTACTTAGTATCTGGCTAACCTCTTTTACAAATCTCTCCCGCTCTGCTCTTTTCCCAGCAATCAAACGAGAAGTCTGATGATATTGCTGCGGTTCCAGATAGCGAAATGCCAGATCTTCCAACTGCCATTTCATTCTCCTCATACCCAGACGGTGCGCCAGGGGGGCATAAATCTCTAAAGTCTCCTGGGCAATCACCCGACGTTTCTTGGGCGGCAAGACCCCTAGTGTACTCATATTATGTAACCTATCAGCCAATTTGATAAGAACCACCCGCAAGTCTTCCGCAGTAGCCACGAGCATCTTACGTAAGTTCTCAGTTTGAAGCTTCGATTTGATTTCCCCTCTTCCAGTTTTCCTGGTAATCTCTTTCAGCTTAGTAACCCCATCCACTAATTTACTTACCTCTGCCCCGAAGTTGGTCTCAATTCTATCCAGTGATATATCACAATCTTCAGGAACGTCATGGAGCAGGGCAGCAGCTAAAGTATCAGCATCGAGGTGCAAGTCAGCCAAGGTCATAGCCACCTGCAAAGGATGCTCTAGATAAGGCTCCCCAGACTTGCGCACCTGTCCCTGATGTGCTTGCGAAGCAAAATCGTAAGCTTCTTTAATCATATTTACCCTATCATCCGGTAGATACTCCCCTACCTTTGCCAAGAGCGAACTTATGTCCATGAGTGCATAATAACGCAAGCAGGAAGCCAAAGCAAATTGAATAGCAACAGACGCTCAGGCTTGAAGACCGGCAATCGAGGGTTATGGTAAACTAAACAGGCATGTCGCAATCTTCTATATTTTAAGGAGGAGAGATTTTTGTATAAAGCACCGAGAGGCACATCGGATATCTTGCCGAAGGACCAAGCTTATTGGAAACATGTAGAGGGAAAAGCTGCCTCCTTATGCCAGCTTTATGGCTATCAACCTTTGTCAACACCAATATTTGAAGATTCTCAACTGTTTGCCCGCACTGTGTCTGGGGGAACTGACCTTGTTGACAAGGAAATGTATATCTTTGAGGATAGAAGTGGGCAGAAATTGGCTTTAAGGGCAGAGGGAACCGCACCAGTATGTCGGGCCTACTTAGAACACGGATTCTTCAATCTGCCACAACCTGTAAAACTCTATTATGTAGGTCCTGCCTTTAGATACGAGCGGCCACAGGCTGGTCGCTACCGCCAGCACCAGCAGTTTGGCGTCGAAGCTATAGGCTCTGCTGACCCTGCCCTTGATGTTGAAGTAATAGAGATGGCACAACAATTCCTGCTTTCTCTAGGCCTTACTCAATTCTCCATCCAACTTAACAGCATCGGCTGTAACCTCTGCCAACCCAAATATATAGAATTATTAAAGAGCCATTACTCCAACTATATAGCTTATCTATGCCCAGATTGCAAAGCCAGGATGCTTAAAAATCCTTTACGTCTACTTGACTGTAAAAAGGCATCCTGCCAGAAAATAGCTGAGACAGCACCGAAAATCCCAGATTACCTATGCTCTGAATGTCAGGCACATTTCCAAAGCGTCCAACAATACCTGGGTATCCTGGGCATCAGTTTCATATTAAATCACCGCCTGGTACGAGGTCTGGATTACTATACCAGGACAGTATTCGAGGTTGGACCTCAGAAGGAAGGGGCACAGAGTGTGCTCGTAGGAGGCGGCCGCTATGATAACCTTATTGAACAACTAGGGGGGAAACCCACCCCAGCAGTTGGTTTCGCCGCTGGCATAGAAAGATTTATCCTAAATTTAAAAAGATCAAAAATATATGTCCCCCCTCTGCCTAAGCCCGCTGCTTTCATCGCTTACCTGGGAGAAGAGGCTAGAATCGAGGCAATAAAACTAGCCGCAGAGCTACGTCAGGTCGGGCTCGCTGTGGTTAAGGCTATAGACGATAAAAGTCTAAAAGGTCAATTAAGGCAAGCTAACTCACTTGGCGTTAATTATGTAATCATCCTCGGTGAAAGAGAATTAGAAACTCAAAGCGTAGTATTGCGAGATATGATAGAGAATAAACAAAAAATTGTCCCTTTAACTGAAATAGCCAGGGTGCTTAATCGAGAACAAAAAACAAGATAGCCGTTAAAATATAACCTGGGCCACAAGATATGGTATAATAGATATACAGTGCTCACGGTTATAACTAACATTGGGACAGGGTTAATATCCTTTCCTGCTATTGTCAGAAAATTTCTACTCACCCTGAAATACACCCATACATGGAGATAATGGACTGTGCCACAAAACGATATACACAATGATTTAGCTTCACCCGAGAATAACGGAGTGAAGAATGCAGAAATCAATACACAATGTAAATTGGATTACACGGCTGAAGATATTCAAATCTTAGATGAGATAGAAGCCATCCGCCTGCGACCTGGAATGTACATCGGTGGGACCGGCCATGAGGGACTGCAGCATCTTCTGTATGAAATAGTTTACAACAGTATAGACGAGGCAATGGCTGGCTTCTGCGATCAAATTGATGTGGTCATTCATAAGGACAATAGCATTACCGTAGCTGATAATGGCAGAGGTATTCCTATAGATAATATGCCCTCAACGGATATCACCGCTCTGGAAGCAGTAATGACCCGCCTGCACGCCGGGGCCAAATTTGGAGGATCTGCCTATAACATATCCAGTGGCTTGCATGGCGTTGGGGCTTCAGCAGTGAATGCCCTATCTATCTCGCTTCGAGTCGAAATCAGACGTCAGGGGAAAATCTACGTCCAAGAATACCGACGCGGTATTCCCACAGGACCAGTGCAAGCCACGGGCGATATCACCGATACCGGCACCACTATAACCTTCCTCCCCGATAGTGAAATTTTCGAAGACCTCGACTATGACTTCAATATTAGTTGCCAGCGACTAAGGGAGCTGGCTTTTTTAAATAAAGGGGTGCATATATCCCTTAAAGCCGAAAGAGGCGAACAAGAAAAAACCTTCTATTTTGAAGGGGGCATAGCTACCTTTGTCCGCCGCCTGAATAGAAATAGGCAGGTTATCCACCACTCCCCTATCTATTTCTCAACGACCGTCAATTCCACCATGATTGAAGTAGCCCTTCAATATAATAACAGCTTCACGGAAGCATCTTTTTCCTTCGCTAACTGCGTTAATACCAGAGATGGAGGTAGTCATCTGACTGGCTTTCGCTCAGCACTAACCCGCTCCTTTAATGATTACGCCCGTAAAAACAAATTTATCAAGGATAGTGAACCAAATCTGACCGGTGAGGATGTACGCGAAGGGTCAGTGTCCATTATTAATGTAAAACTCCCCAAACCCGAATTTGAAGGGCAAACCAAGACAAAGCTTGGTAATCCTGAGGTAAGAAGCCAAGTCGAATCCGCGGTAGTGGATAACTTGTCTCTCTACCTGGAACAGCATCCCGAAGAAGCAAAGGCAATCCTAGGGAAATGCCTTACCTCAGCTAAGGCTAGAGAAGCAGCCCGCAAAGCCCGCGACCTTGTCCTTAAAAAGATTGGCTTTGAAGCATCCACACTGCCTGGGAAGCTAGCTGATTGTTCCGAGAAAGACCCTGCGTTATGTGAGCTTTACCTGGTCGAAGGTGACTCAGCCGGCGGCTCAGCAAAGCAGGGACGGGATCGCCTCTTTCAAGCCATCCTACCCCTCAGGGGGAAAATACTTAATGTGGAAAAAGCTGCCAAAGACAAGATTGTAGAACATGAAGAACTAAGAGCCATTGTTACAGCATTAAGGGCAAACGTTAATGGAGAACTTGACCTTACCAAGCTCAGGTACCACCGAATAATTATCATGACAGACGCCGACGTTGACGGCTCCCATATTCGCACCTTACTTCTCACCTTCTTCTACCGCCACATGGTAGAGCTAATTAACAAGGGGCACCTCTTCATAGCCCAACCACCACTTTACCGCATAAAATCCGGCAAACAGCAATTTTGGGTCTACACTGAACAAGAAAGGGAAAGAAAAAGCAAGGAGCTAGACAGGACCAAACTAGAAGTCCAGCGCTATAAAGGTCTGGGTGAAATGAGCCCCGAACAGCTATGGAGCACAACAATGAACCCTGACACCAGAACCCTGCTTAAAGTTGAGATAGCAGACGCCATATCCGCCGACCAAACATTCCACATGCTAATGGGCAGCGAGGTCCTACCTCGCAAGAATTTCATTCAAGCCCACGCTCAAAATGTGAGGAATCTTGACGTCTAAGAATCCGCTTTAGCATTCTTGTATTCTGCCTAGACAGTACAGTTCTTTCTCGGCTATATATTTCACTACTTCCTCCGGCACCAAGTAGCGAACAGACAATCCTAGGGATATTCGTTGCCTGATCTCTGAAGAACTGATATCAATAACAGGCGCATCAAGTTGAATAACCCTATCTCTCACTCCGGGGATAGATCTTTCTAGGGAGTTTAAATCTGGCGTAATCAAGCCCACCCTGGGAACAACTACTAACTGGCACATCTGCACCAGTTTAGCTGGCTCTTTCCATAAATGAAGTTCCGCAATGCTATCACTACCGAGGATAAAGAAAAGCGGCTGCGCTCCCCATTGCTCTCGAAGTGCAGCTATGGTATCAACAGAATAAGAGGGTCCAGTGCGTTCTACCTCGAGAGTACAAAGCTTGAAACGGGGATTACCCGCAATGGCTAGCCGCACTATTTCCACACGGAGGATTGCTGATGTAACAATATGGTCTATCTTAAGCCACGGCTGTCCTGTAGGTACAAATATTATATCGCTGAGTCCGAGTTTTATTCTCACTTCTTCAGCTACGATGAGATGTCCCAGATGAATAGGGTCAAAAGTGCCACCAAGAATACCTACTCCCATCGTTTCACCTCTTAGGTCTGGGGTGGAACACTGCCACTTCGGGTGATAAACCAATTTTCTCCTCTTGATTCACCTTCTCAACAATTTCAATGGCTCTACCGATAAATTCTAACATCCCCTCCCCAGTAACTGCCGATATAGGGAAAACAGGTGACTTTGCGAAATTAAGAGCTCGCCTCATTTCAAGCAATCGCGATTTAACCTGCGGTATATCTAGTTTATTTATAGCTATAATTCTTTGCTTCAGGCATAAATCGGCTTTATATCGGGACAATTCCTCATTTAACTTACTGAAATCGCTACTTATGGTTGAAGAAGTACCATCTAACAAAAAAACTAACAATCTGGTCCTCTCTACATGCCGTAAAAATTCGGACCCCAACCCTCTACCAGCATACGCACCCTCAACGAGCGCAGGTATTTCAGCAATTACAAAATCCCTTCTATTGCCCCGGATAACCCCTAAAACCGGTTGCCGCGTTGTAAAGGGATAATCCGCTACCATAGGTCTGGCTCCAGATATAGTAGACAGCAAAAATGATTTACCCGAATTTGGGTATCCAATAATGCACATATCCGTGACGCTTTTTAGTTCGAGGATGACACGATGCTCCTCACCAGGATCACCTGTACCGGCTACTCTAGGTGCTTGATTTATCGCCGTGGCAAAGCGGGCATTCCCCAAGCCCCCCTTACCCCCCTTAGCCACCAAAACCCTTTGTTCAGGTGCCCTTATCTCGTCCAGTAATTTACACTCCCCGTTCTCACCCTTAATATAAACCACCGTCCCCAATGGTACTAGTATACTTAAATCTCCCCCCTTTTTCCCATTCTTCCGCCATCTACCACCTTGAGCACCAGCAGTAGCCATTAATTTCCTCCTCCTCTCAACTAAAACCAGATCCCCTACGGATGAATTACCTACAATAAACACATTTCCACCATTCCCGCCATCCCCACCATCAGGTCCACCCGCAGGAATATATTTCTCCCGCCTGAAACTAACCATACCACTTCCTCCCTTACCACCACTAATAGTAATTTCTAACTTGTCTTTCATAACTAGGAAATAAAATAAGATGTATAACTAATAGTTTAATAATATTAATAATAGGGAAAAATGTATACCAGAAATACTACGCGTACTATTATTAAGCGACATCTGGAATAGTTTTGCTAATTAATATAGGGATTTCAACAATAATTGTACGGCATACCGCTATTTCCCATATGTTGTTAACATTCCTTGGTGGAAGCTTCACTGGGATGTATTTTACCTTTAAGTTCTGAGATTCTGCGACATAGCTTGTCATTAACACTCATTTCGGTTGCAATTTTTTTACATCCATAGACAACTGTCGCATGGTTCCTATCTCCTAGAGCCTTACCAATTTCAGTCAAAGAGTAATTACCTTCCTCACGCATGAGAAACATTGCAATTTGACGTGCTAATGATGTCTTTCTGTCTCTATTTCTACCAGCTAACTCCTCTATAGAGAGACTAAAATACGCAGCGACTGCCTGGATTATTAATTCCTTATCCTGCTTATTGGCGGTACTTGTTAATAACCTGTTAATTGTCTGTGGGTTAAGCTCCATTCCGGTTAATTTTGCTTGAGCGGTTAAATATATTAAGGCTCCTTCGAGCCGGCGAACGTTGTCCGTTATCTGTTCTGCTAGGAGACACAGCATTTCGTCTGAACTTCGCACCATCAATTCCTTTGCATTGGCTCGAACAATAGAGAGACGTGTCTCAAAGTCGGGTGGTTGGATAGGGGTGATAAGACCACATTCAAGGCGAGATTTCAACTTGTTACTGAGTAAAAGCATATCTTTGGGGTGACGGTCAGTAGCTATGACAATTTGGCAATTATTGTCATAAAGTTCATTGAAGATTTGGAAGAAACATTGGCGGGTTTGCTTTTTATCATTTATAAATTGCATGTCGTCAAATAGTAGGATATGGATAGATTTGAATTTACTAAAGAAGTCGTTAATTTGCCCATGTTTGATGGCTAGTACAAATTCGTTAGTGAATTGCTCAGCACTGATGTAAATTACCTGTAGCCCATTATCCATTGCTCTGTGCCCTATGGCATGTAACAGGTGTGTCTTACCTTGGCCAGTGCTGCTGTAGAGGAGAAGAGGGTTATAGGCATGTCCTGGATTTTCGGCCACTTCTGTTGCGGCTGCATAAGCTAGTCGGTTGCAATCACCAACTATAAAATCATCGAAAGTGTACTTTGGGTTGAAATTGTGTAGCCTGGTTTTCGTGCTTGTCCCACCGTCTGTTTGATTAGCGAAAACTAAGGAGCCCTTTTGCTTCGGTTCCTGATAGTGGGTGATAAACTGAACATCAATATCCCTGCCTAAAAGTTGAGCCAAGGTCTTTCTTACCAGGGAATGGAGGCGCTTGGTTAACCATTCGGCAATGAAGGCATTGGGAACTCCAACGGTAAAGATATTTTCCCGGCAATCTACGCCATAGCTATTCTTAAGCCAGGTGATATAATTCGCCCTGCTAACTTGGAGTTGAAGCTCCCCCAAGACTCTTTCCCAAATCTCCTTTGCCGACTCCAATTCACCTCCAAGCTAGAATGTTATTTAATCGGGACAAAGCCAAGGAATAGTGGTAGGCAATTACTTAGGCTAGATATCAATTAGAGATACGGTATAATAGATTATCAGATGGTCTGTAAACCCTTCTAGGGAGGTTTTGACATAACAAAAGAAATTAGTAAAAATATCTCTACCATGGAGGTGAAAGTTATTTTTATGGGTACTCCAGAGTTTGCTATCCCTACTTTGGAGTCTTTAATCCGCAGTCCATATAAGGTGGTTGCGGTATACACCCAACCTGATAAACCAGCCGGTAGAAGAAGACGGCTCACCTTGTCTCCGGTGAAGAGGCTAGCATTGGAGTATAACATTCCTGTTATCCAGCCAGAGACCTTTAAGCCACCGGAGGTACTGAAGGAACTGATTGGCGTTAAGCCAGAAATTATTGTGGTGGCTGCTTTCGGTTTCATTCTGCCCCGAACAGTATTGTCATTACCCAAATTTGGTTGTGTGAACATTCATCCTTCACTATTGCCTTATCATCGGGGACCGTCTCCAGTGGCGCACACACTTCTTTGTGGAGATTTACTTACGGGCGTTACCATCACTTTGATAGATACCAGAGTGGATAGCGGGCCAATTTTATCCCGACGCGAGGTGAATATCTCCTCTCAAGATACTACTGGTTCGCTCACTTCTAGGCTGGCTGAAGTAGGTGCCGAGCTTTTAATGGAGACTCTGCCTAAATGGCTTGGAGGGGAGCTTGAACCGGAGTCACAGGATGAATTAGAGGCAACTTACAGCCGGATAATAAATAGTGAAGATGGTGTGATAGACTGGCATCTCCCAGCATTGAATCTCTGGTGGCAGGTTAGGGCTTTCAATCCTTGGCCGGTATGCTATACCTGGTGGCAAGGCAAACGGTTGAAAATCCATGAGGCTGTTCCTATAGGGGAAAGGGCAAATGGTGAAATTGGGGAAGTAATAGCCTTGTCCCGGTCAGGAGCAGGTAAAGCTGGGGTGGTGACAAAGGAAGGCATTTTGGGACTTTGCCAGGTTCAGTTAGAGGGAAAACGCCAAATGCCTATCGCTGATTTCATGCGGGGTCAAAAAGATTTTATTGGCTCTATTTTAGTCTAACTTGTTTATTTAGCTTCGTTGTAGTAGTGCCCCTGCTGCCAACTGGTATCTCAGATACTCCCTTGAACGCTTTAATTAAATTGTTTTACCTTCCTGAAGTCTGGTTCTCTGGGGATGAGAAGCGAAGGTTGTATCTTAGCTTCTTAAGCGGAGTGACAAAGTCTTTAACCTCAGGACAGCCTTGTTCTAGGCTATACAGTAGACGAATACTGCAATAGCACCCATGGCTAGTAAAGGGGGAATGATGTACCTATATACCTTGGCCAGATTAGCTTTGAAGTACTCGGTTGAAAATATAAGGCAAAGATGGACTGGCGAGAGAAGAACACCTAACTCTCCACTTGTATAGGCCAGTAATAAAGCGTAGTTATTAAATTCCAGGTTTGCGGATATAAGGGGAAGCAATAGTGGAAAGGCAATACCAGCAAAGGCCATGCCAATGCCTGTCGCGAAACCCATTAAAAACGGCAGAGATATCAGCACAGCTAAAGCTGGCAGCCCTATGATTTGCATATCTGAGAGCAGAATGCAGGCAGCACCGGAAGTATCTATTGTTGTCTTGTATAGCATTATAGCGTAGACCAGGAATAACATCTTGGGGTTGAGCCCGTATGTGAATGCCTCTTTCAATCTACGGCAGGGACGAGGCGTATAGCGAGTTTAGGACCTATTTTTTCCATCGCGGCTGCTAATCTTGTGAGTAAACCCCTCATCTCCATTAGGCGACTTAAGGCTAGAGTGCTTGCAATTATCGCCAGCAAACTAAGGGTGGAGGTATCCAACAAAGTCTGTAACATAAGTCGCGGCACAGAGCTTGGTGGCAAGACCAGCAGAGAAACAATGAGACTTGCTGCGAAAACGGCGAAGCAGGGGAGGACTTTAAACCTAATAAGACTTAAGATTATGGCGATAGATATCAGTAAAGCTATAGATGGGCTTAGCATTTCAATCACATGTTATTCTAATCCAGATAGCGTATGAGACGACCAGAGATATTAGTAAGCAAGGCTACATGGGCGTACATACATTCTTAGAACTGGCTGTCCGGTTGATGTGAAATTATGATGCATACAGCTGGATTGTATTATAAGGGAGATCCTCAATAGAGTCACCCAACTTTTACACACTCGTATTCCCCTGGCAAGAACTCATAGGTAGTGCCGGCTTGGACTCTTATTTTCTCTCCCGCTATTTCTATTGTAGAGCTCCCCACAGTGATATCACGATACAGATCATCAAACCAATTCCAACCCTTAGGCCACTGGCCTGCCTTTGAAGGTCCAGATTTCCCATCAATAATGGTATCACCATTACCATCAATGAGGTTTATAGAACTCGCCAATCTGCTGTCTTGGTAACATTCAATTTTTACCAGGAGGCCATTTACCCCCTCATTCTCAACAGAAATCTTGATAGTTTGAGTGTATGCAGGAGTAGTGCATCCAGATACAAAGACCACAACGGTGGCTAACAATATAACTATTGTTACTAAACTACACAGTTTACCTTTCATATTCCCCTCCGTTGTTTACCGTAATCTCACTGACTATATAGAGGTACTACCTCTTGCGGATGCTCATTAAGAATTACCATTATTTTATCATGTAGCTTGGGGTTATTGGAAGGAGGATGCAGCATATCTACGCAGGGATGATACAGCAACTAAGGGATATACCCATCCCTGATAAGGAGTTCAGCTACAAGGACTGCACCTTTAGCAGCACCCATCTTGGTATTATGGGATACCAGAAGATACTTGATGCCGTTTTCCAGAGCGGTATCTTTTCTGATTCTTCCAACCACGGTGGACATGCCATCCCCGGCGTCGCGGTCAATCCGTGGCTGGGGCCTGAATGGGTCTTCCAGTACAAGTATCATATGCTTTGGCGCTGAAGGCAAGTCAGCTTCGCTGGATGAACCGGCGAATTCCCGCATTTCCCTTATTACGTCGTCAATCTCGCAATCTGTTTCTGTAGAGGCAAAGACTGATTCTGTGTGCCCTTCTCTTACGTTAACGCGTGTACAGGTGCAGCTTACGTCGAATACTGCTGGCTTGATTGAAGTGCTGTCTAGAGAGCCTAGAATTTTCTGCGTTTCGCGCTGTACCTTTTCTTCCTCTCCTGGAATAAAGGGAATGACATTATCTAGAATATCGAGACCCAGCACCCCTGGGCTTCGACCTGCGCCTGACATAGCTTGCATCGAAGTCATTATTACAGCAGTCAAGCCAAAGGTTTCATATATTGGTTTTAGTGTTATTGCCAAGCCGGTGGTAGTGCAATTGGGAATGGGTGTAATGAAACCCTTCCAACCCCGCGATTTTCTCTGGAAATCAATAAGCTTGGCGTGATTGGAGTTGATGCCTGGTATTAGTATGGGCACATCGTGGTCATAGCGGAAGGCGGAAGCGGTGCTAATAACAGCTTTATCAGCGGCAAATTTTGGTTCGAGTATTTTCGCCTGGCTGGACTCTATAGCGGAAAAGATGATATCTATGGAGGAGGCATCCATTGTAGCAGCATTCTGTACTGGCATTTCCATAACGTCTTCTACCGGAGGCTCCTCGCAAAACCAGCGCAGTGCTCCGGTTTGAGTGTCGGTTATTGCCTCTTTATAGCTGCGGTCTGCCGACCGCTCAGAGGCAGCAAGTAAAGCTATTTTAATCCAGGGGTGATTTTTCAGGGCAATGAGGAATTGCTGGCCAACAATGCCAGTAGCTCCCACAATTGCAGCTTTTAGCATAGTTCTCCTCCGCTAAGCTCTTTAATAAAGAATAAAAGAACACTTTAAATTATAGCATCTGGATAGAGAACAAAGAAATATTGCCGAATTATTATCCAATCTGGGAATTGACTCGCGGTATTTTTTGGAAGTAGAATGCTGCGAGCAGCGATGTTAGAGATTTTAACTCAAAAGCTTGATACAGTATTTCGCAAGCTTAGCGTGAAGGGCAAGCTTAGCGAAAAGGACATTGATGAAGCTTTACGCCAGGTGAGGTTAGCACTCTTGGAGGCTGACGTAAATTTTAAAGTGGTGAAAGAGTTTCTATCGAGGGTGCAGGAGCGTGCCATTGGCACCGAGGTAATGCAGAGTCTGACGCCAGCGCAGCAAATTATTAAGATTGTTAACCAGGAATTGATTGCTATCCTGGGGCAGGAACCATGCAATTTAACTTCCGCTATCCGCCTGCCTGCAGTTGCTTTGCTAGTAGGGTTGCAAGGGTCTGGTAAAACCACTACTGCGGTGAAGCTGGCTGTTCAGCTCAAACAGCAGGGACATCGTCCTCTGTTGGTAGCTGCTGATACCCGCCGGCCGGCGGCTATTCAGCAGCTAAAACTGCTCGGGGAGCAGCAGGGGATACCTGTGTATACTGAGAATGCTGAAGTGGCGCCAACGACCATTTGTAATCATGCACTGGGATATGCTAAAGAAACAGAGTTAACCTGGGTGATAATTGATACGCAGGGGCGGCTACACGTTGATGAAGCCATGATGACGGAATTAACTGATATTAAATCTGCGTCACTACCCTCAGAGGTGTTGCTCACAGTGGATGCAATGACCGGGCAGGATGCTGTAAGGGTAGCCAGGGAATTCCATGAACGAATCAGGCTTACTGGCCTCATATTAACTAAAATGGATGGCGATGCTAGAGGAGGAGCTGCCCTTTCTATCAGGTTTGTTACCGGGGTCCCTATAAAATTCATGGGTATAGGTGAAAAAGTAGCTGATTTAGAGCGCTTTTATCCTGATCGCCTGGCATCTCGCATTCTGGGTATGGGAGACATGCTTACATTTATTGATCGCACAGAGAAAGCCTTTGATCAACAACAGGCCAAGCAGATCGAAAGGAAAATGCGCACAACAGGTTTCAACCTTGAGGATATCCTCAACCAGCTCCGGCAAATCCAAAAAATGGGGTCATTGAGTCAGCTAGTTGAAATGCTGCCAGGCTTCTCAAAATTGGCCCCTGACTTGCCTGATGGTGAGGGAGAGGCAAGGTTGAAGAAAATGGAAGCCATTGTTTGGTCTATGACTGTAGAGGAGCGGCGTCAACCGGGGATAATTAATGGCAGTAGGCGGCGACGTATTGCTCATGGGAGCGGCACTACACCCCAGGATGTTAATCGGCTGCTCAGTCAATTTTACCAGATACAAAAGTTAACCAGAGCAATGGCACGGGGCAAATCACACGGGAATATGCAAAAGCTGCTTGGCGTGCCCTATGATAGGTTTTACTCCAGGTAACCCCTGAGCTTTCGACTCCGGCTTGGGTGGCGCAATTTACGAAGAGCTTTAGCTTCTATCTGGCGTATTCTTTCCCGGGTTACACTAAATTCCTGACCCACCTCTTCCAGTGTTCGGGCATGGCCATCCTTGAGACCGAATCTGAGCTGTAGCACTCTTTTTTCCCGTGGTGTAAGCTCATCAAGCACCTTGTCTATCTGGTCTTTGAGCAGCTCTTGCGCAGCAGCCTCAGTTGGTGCCGGGCTGGATTGGTCTTCAACAAAATCACCTAAGCGACTGTCCTCATCTTCACCAATGGGGGTTTCCAGCGATATGGGCTCATGGTGAAATAAATCCATGATTCCCTCTACTTTCTCTGGTGCCATATCCAGGCGGTTGCCAATTTCTCTATAATTTGGTTCACGTCCGACTTCTTGAGTCAACTGCCGCGTAGTCCGTAGCAACTTGTTAATAGTTTCTACCATATGAACTGGAATCCGGATGGTGCGGGATTGATCAGCTATAGATCGGGTAATGCCTTGCCTAATCCACCATGTAGCGTAAGTACTGAACTTATAACCCTTTCTATGTTGAAACTTGTCTACAGCCCGCATGAGGCCAATATTTCCTTCCTGGATGAGGTCGAGGAGAGACATCCCATGTCCAATATATTTCTTGGCAATACTGACTACCAATCGCAGGTTTGCCTCAGTGAGGTGTTTTTTTGATTTCTTTGCGTTAGCCCTTACCTCTTTAATGTGGGCTTCAAGCTGGTCACTGTGAGAGTGGATTTGAGATAAGAATTCATCGCTCGATAAAAAAGTCTTTATTTCTTGCCATGGGGTTTTATCTCCAATAAGGGGAGCCAGTATTTGAGATGGCAAAACATGGCTGCTTAAAGAAAGGTATACTATAGCTTCCTCCGCCGCTGCGTTATCCTTGCCAGTCCTTATAGCAACATCTGTTACCAATGCAGAGTCTATGGCGTTATCAATCGTAGTACGAAATCTAGGATCTGTGATTGTCTCCACTATACTACATGTATAATTGCTATCTAGATGTTCGTTGATAATTTCAACTATAGGGAGGGATTTGGATAATCGAGAAATTAAATCGATTGTTATATCAGCTGCTGATGGATATTTCTTGTACTTCTTAAAATAAGCATCCTCAATTTTATCTAAGTATCTGCCTTGCTCTATTTTACTGGATAACTCTCTCTCCTCAGTAGCTGTGAGAAGGGGCACCTTCCCGATTTCGCGAAGATACATACGCGCTGAATCATCAATTGTTTCATCTTCCAGACCTAAGAGAGCTTTAACTTCTTTAACGGTCATCTCATCTGTTAATTCTTCCTCTACCCCTGCATCGGTGGCTGTATCTGTGACTTCAGCTTCACCCTGTTCGTCACTAAGCTCTTCTTGTGTTTGCTCCTCTCTGTCATTATTTAGTTTGGGGGCGCGACCTTCAACTAGATCCATTATTCAACCTCTTTTATCCTTGTCGATTCCTCTCGTTTATTATAAATCTCTTTGAGCTTCTCGCTGGAGCCTAGTCCTTGCTCATCCAGTTTAGCTACTTCAGCAGCCACCCCTTCCTTTTCCCTGATAAGATTAAACATTATTTCTCTCTCAGCCTCTAACCTTTTCGCCAATCTCTCTTGTAGGCGGAGTATGCAACGTCTCAGAGACTGCCACTGTTCCTGGTTGTTTTTTTCCAGGATTGGTTTATCCATTAAGTAGTGTAAATGTTCTAATAGATTTGCGTCAAATTTTCCCTCAACTTCCGAAATATTGTGGTGTTGTTGACAGCTGACGAAAATCTCGCAGTTTTCAGTGCAGGCGAAGTGCTCTGCCGATAGCTCTTGAGCTGCCTGGCGAAGCTCCGGATGTTGGAGCAGCAGGGCCAGGCAATACTCCTCAATAGGGTTGGAGACGAGGTGGCGAGCCGAGCGAGATAGTCTCGCCACCTCTGGCGGTCGGCGTCTCCTTTTACTCACCAGTAATTTCTGCAACTCAGCATCTATTGAATGTTTTTCTATCTTCAATTTGTCCGCCAATCTTCGCACATAATGCTCCTGCCCAACCGGGTCCTGTATCTCCCCAATCAATGGTAGTAGTTTTGTTATAGCTGAGGATTTGTCTTGGGCGTTATTGATGTCAATCTTGCTCATGACGGTCTTTAAGGCAAAATCAAGCACGGTTGGTGCTTGCTCCACGAGACTTTGCCATCGAGCCGGGTCAGCGCTTATAATCTCATCAGGGTCTTTACCCTGGTTTAAGGAGATGACCCTTATTTCAGCATCCAGGATACTCTGAAATCTCACATAGTTAGCCAACAATGGGGATGGATTCTCCCCCCTGGACACAGAGCGGGCCAACTTATCTGACCATGCTATCGTTGATGTTGCCTTCTTATCTAGAGAGTGTGCCAATACCTCCACACCCCGCAGGGTGGCTTCCTCCCCAGCGACATCCGCATCCAGAGCTAAGGCTATGCTCTTCGTCAGCCTTTTAGCGAGGGCTACCTGTTTTTCGGTAATGGAGGTTCCCATAGAGGCAACTGTATTTTGCCAGCCATGCTGATGGGCTGTTAGAACATCCATATAGCCTTCCATGATTATTAATGAATTTTTTTGCTGTACGGAGGACTTGGCCTTATCAATCCCGTAAAGGCTGCTGCTCTTGTCAAAAATTGTTGTCTGTGGAGAGTTAACATATTTGGGTAAGGACTCGTCTAAAGCCCTAGCTCCAAAGCCAGTAACTCGACCTTGAATATCGCATATAGGGAACATCAATCGGTTGCGGAACCTATCGTAGCTCCCTCCTCCCTCCTTCTCTATTATTAGGCCAGCTTCAATTAGCTCCCTTTCCTCGTAGCCCCTGTCCATTAAGAACTTCTTAAGTATTTCCCAGCTGTCGTGGCTGAAGCCCAAACGAAACTTATCAATGGTTTCGCGAGCAATCTTTCTCTTGATAAGATAGGCCCTGGCTGCCTCACCTGCTTTAGCATTTAGAAGCAGGTGGTGATAATATTCGGCTGCTGCCTCATTAATTTGGAATAACCTCTCCTTCTTTTTATCCTCGGCTTTGCTTAGCATCCCAGGTGGGCTTAAAGGCACACCTGCCCTATTAGCTAGAAGGCGAAGAGCTTGGCCAAAGTCGATACCCTCCTTCTTCATAATAAAGGAGAAGACGTCACCGCCAGTGCCACAGGCACCGAAGCAATGCCAGGTTTGTTGCTCGGGGAAGACAAAAAAGGACGAGTGCTTTTCGCTGTGAAATGGGCATAAGGCCTTGAAATTCCGCCCTGCTTTTTGCAAAGGAACATAATCGGAGATAACTTCTACAATGTCTGTTCTTTGTTTTACTTCGCTGATGAGGCTCATTTAGATATTTCCTCGGTTAATCGTAGCGCATATTGATCAGTCATTCCAGCAATGTAATCAACAACTTTACGATCCTGGGCATCATTTAGAGAGGTGAATTCTGGAGGTAAGCCATCTTCATGTTTTAAGAAATAATAATATAAAAGTTGTATTGTCTCTATAGCCCTCTGTGCATCCTTGATGGCTAAACTGGGCTGGTATACTTTGTCAAACAGAAACTGGCGCAGGTTGTTAGCTGCCTTAATAACCTCGGGACTCATGGTAATAGCTGGTTCTACATGGCTGCTGTACCCGCTAACTGGCCAGGAGTGGCTCACAATATCGCAAACCAGTGTATTGATTCGCCTTGAATGTGTATGGCCTAAAATCCTTGTTGCAGCCTGGGGGAGATCACTTTCGGTTATGATGCCGGCTCTTATAGCGTCATCAATATCGTGATTAATGTAAGCAACGATATCTGATATTTTACATATCTGGCCTTCCAGAGTGCCGACGTCTCCCCATCCCACTCCCAGAATATCTGCCTGCCCCTTGGAATGCTTGAGGATACCATCTCTTACTTCCCAGGTAAGATTAAGCCCATGGCCATCTTTTTCTAATAAGTCGACCACTCGTAAGCTTTGCTCATTATGTTTGAAGCCAACTGGGCAGAGCTTATTTAGAACATCCTCGCCTATATGACCAAAAGGGGTATGCCCTAAGTCATGGCCCAAAGCAATGGCCTCACTTAAATCTTCATTGAGGTTTAGTGCTCGCGATATGGTTCTAGCAATTTGGGAGACCTCCAGCGTATGGGTAAGCCTGGTCACATAATGGTCCCCTAAGGGGGCAATAAAGACTTGTGTCTTGTGCTTGAGGCGTCGAAATGCCTTGGAATAAAGAATGCGGTCACGGTCGCGCTGGAAGCAAGTTCTTATGGGACAGGGCTCTTCCTGCCTCAGTCTGCCCCGGCTGAATTTGCTCTTAGCTGCATGGGGGGAAAGGCGTTCCTCTCGCTTCTCTCCTTGCTGCCGTATATTCAGCTCATGAATCATTAAAGCTTTAGTTTTGCTTCTGCAGCGGCGATGATCTCTCTGGTTTTATCTATCATATCGGGGCTTACGGACACCGAGGTAATCCCCCAGCTTACTAATTTCTCAGTGATTTCGGGGTAGAAGGAGGGAGCCTGTCCGCAGATGGAGGTAGTAACCCCCTTAGCCCTGCAAGCAGTAATGACCCTCTCCATGGCTTGCATTACTGCCTTATTTCTCTCGTCGAATATATCTGCAAGCAGGGCGCTATCTCTGTCCACTCCCAATATGAGCTGGGTTAAGTCGTTAGAGCCGATAGATATGCCATCTATCCCTGTGGCTATAAATTCATCAATAAGGAAGACATTGGAGGGCACCTCAACCATCATCCATAACTTGAAATCAAGAGACTGACGCAAGCCTTCAGCCGAGAGCATCTGTTTAACCGTTGCTATTCCATCAGGTAACCGAACAAAGGGAATCATGACCCACAGGTTATTGTAGCTTTCTCGGACTTTCTTTATAGCTGCAATTTCCAGTTTAAATACTTCGGGGTCTTTGATATAGCGGGAGCAGCCACGAAAACCAAGCATGGGATTCTCTTCAAGTTGCTCATATTTCTCCCCGCCTTTTAAATTTCTATACTCGTTGGTCTTAAAATCAGTGGTTCTATAGACTACTGGGCGAGGATAGAAAGCTTTGGCGAAGCTGTTTATGCCCTTGGCTAATGCTTCAACGAATTTATCTCCTCGTTTTTGTTGCAGCATAAAACGGGGATGTTCCCCGATCTGGGCGACGACGAATTCTGCTCTAAGCAAGCCAACTCCATCGACATCCCTGGTGGCTATTCTGTCTGCTAAATCTGGGTGAGACAGGTTTACATAAACTTTTGTTCTAGTTTTGAATATTCTTCTTATGCTGGGGCTTGCTATAGCTGTTGTTCTCTCTATCACATCGCCCTGGTAAATTCGACCCCGTAAGGCATCTACCACCACCGTTATTTCTTGCCCGTCCTTGAGGACCGTAGTGGCTTTCTCTGTACCTACCACGCAGGGAATACCCAACTCGCGGCTGACAATGGCGGCATGGGAAGTTCTGCCACCCAGATTGGTAACAATCGCCACTGCACGCTTCATAGCAGGGACAAAATCGGGAGATGTCATTTCAGCTACCAGGACGTCTCCCTTATGTACTTTATGCAGTTGGGAGGCGTCAGAAACAAGTTTCACAGGTCCTGAGGCTGAGCCCAGACTGGCGGCTTCACCAGTTAGTAGCGGTTCTGCCTTAATTTCAGCAAGTTTTTGCTCTTTTATCCCCAGAGTAGTTACAGGGCGGGTTTGGACGATGAAGAGTTTGCTATCCTTCTTTGCCCATTCGATGTCTTGAGGGAATTGATATAGATCCTCCAGGCGTTTCCCCAAATCAGCCAGGGCGATAATTTCTTCATCGGTCAGTTTCTGCTTAGCTTGCTCCCAGGGGGGTATAGTAACCCTGATGTTGCTTTCTTCCAGAGTATGCGATTTTAGATTTCTAACTATCTGCCATTCCTGTTTAGCTATTTGTTTTTCGATGATAGCCATCCTTGCTTTATCTATCAAATATTGGTCGGGGGTTACTTCTCCGGAAACGATGGCTTCCCCTAATCCGTAAGCTGCTTCGATAAGGATTTTCCTTCTGTCGTTGGTAAGGGGTTCCACGGTAAACATGATGCCAGAGACCTCTGATTGAACCATCTCTTGAATTGGAACTGCCAGTCCTACACTGAGGTGGTCGAAACCAGCGTGCTGCCGGTAAAATATAGCCCGCGATTCAAATAATGAAGCCCAGCAGCCTTGCACTGCGGCCAGTACTTCGTCCTCACCCTGAACATTCAGAAATGTTCGCTGCTGTCCAGCGAAAGAGGCTTCAGGAAGGTCTTCGGCAGTTGCCGAGGAACGTATGGCTACCAGCCCACTTCCCAATTTTTTATAAGCCTGCTTAATACCGCGGGCGATTGCTTCAGGAAAGGGGGCACTGGAGATTTTCTCTTTTATTTTATCGCTGGTTTCTTTAAGCTCCTTGCTATCTTCTACATCTAGAGGCTCAAGGAGTTTACGCACATCCCCCTCAATATTGGCCTCTTTCAGGAAGGTGAAATAGGCATCAGAAGTAACAACAAACCCTGGAGGTACAGGGATGTTGGCGTGAGTCATTTCTCCCAGATTTGCTCCCTTCCCCCCGGCTAATGCAATGTCATTTTTGCTGATATCACTAAACCAGGCAATGAATTTCGTTTTTGCCACTACTTATACGCCTCCCTTGCTTTGATGCAGGTACCCATTTGTGTAACAAGTATAGCATTTTAAGGAAGGGCTAAACAATGTCAGTGAGGTATCTGTTGTTATCTGGCTAAGAACATTTTACTGGCGCACTCGGGAAGTGGCAAAAGAGTAGAGCATCAACAGTGCATTGACATGGCATTGACAAACCACACTTAAAATGATAGATTAGCAGTCGGGCAGACAGAGTGCTAAAGATGTTGACGGAAAGAAGAGAAGCTATTCTGAGAATAGTGGTTAATGAGTATATTGCTGGTGCAGCACCGGTAGCGTCAAAAGCTATTGCTTATAACTATGGTTTAAATGTAAGCCCGGCCACTGTGAGGAATGATGTAGCATATTTAGAGGAAACGGGATATATTATACGCGCTCATCCATCGGCTGGTGCCATACCTACAGACAAAGCGTACCGCTGTTATGTAAAAATGATAAGTGAACACGTTGAACTTCCCCTTGATGAGCAATATCGGATTTATGAATTATTCCGAGGGGCAAAGGAGGAGTTTGAACAATGGCTGAAATTGGCAGCAGTGCTTTTGTCACACTTCGTTCACAATGTAGCGGTGATAACTCCAGTCAAAGCCCCTCGATGTCGCTTCAAGCACTTGGATCTGGTGGCCCTGCAGGATTTTGTATCCTTGCTGGTTTTGGTTTTATACGAGGCAAGAGTCAGACAGAAAATTCTCTTTTTCAATAAAAGGGTCACCCAGGATGAGTTAACGATGATAGCGAATAAGCTCAATGTTTCTTATGCTGGGATGGATAGCAGTAAAATCTCAGCGGTGGAAACAGAAGCCTCACCTGAAGAGAGGCAGGTAACGGAATGCATGGTGAGTATGATAACTGCGGAGGATAAACAGAGATATGGTAGACCTTACCTTGAAGGGTTGCATCTAATGCTAAGTCAGCCGGAATTCGCCAGTAACCCAAAAGCGATTAACCTGCTGGAGTTATTGGAGGGGGGAGAGTGGATGGAAGCTCTGTTTCAACCCAGGCTTTCCAGGGGAGGGGTAAAGGTGATTATTGGTGAAGAAAACCCAGATGAGGCATTACAGGATTTGAGCCTGATAATGGGGGAGTATGGAGTTCCTGATAAGGCGGGTGGTATTGTTGGGGTGATTGGACCGAAGAGGATGGATTATGCCAGGGCAATCTCTTCTATTAACTGCCTGTCATCACTGCTGAGCGATTCAGTGGCCGGGTATGTCTGAAGGAGGATTGATCGTGTCTGAAGAAGAGAAGCTGTCCAATGAAAAAGCGGTAGAGGAGGAAGGCAAACAGGTTGAAGATGTAGCAGCGCTTGAGCAAACCTTGAATGGCGAGATGGGGTTAGCGGAGAAATATCTGGCCAATTGGCAGAGAGCTCAAGCTGACTTTGCTAACTACAAGAAACGTGCCGAGCAAGAGAAGATAGAAACGATTGAATTTGCTAATAGTGCACTTGTTTTAAATTTACTGGCTATTCTGGATGACCAGGAAAGAGCATTCAATTCGCTGCCATCAGAGCTTGAGGGAGTTAGCTGGGTTGAAGGTATCAAACTCATCTATAATAAGTTTAAGGGAATATTGGGAGCACAAGGGCTGTCTGAAATTGATACTAAGGGGGAATTATTTGATCCACACCTGCATGAAGCAGTGATGGGACAAGAGGGCCCAGAAGGAATAGTGATTGAAGAAGTTCGGAAAGGTTATAAATTTAAAGATAGGGTACTCCGCCCCAGTATGGTGGTAGTGGGTAAAGGCAAGAAAAAGAGAAAAACAGCGAAGGCAACTCAGAAGGAGGAATAGATATGGCCAAAGCAGTAGGCATTGACTTAGGCACTACACTTAGCGCAGTAGCGGTGATGGAGGGGGGTGACCCCAAAATTATACCCAGTGCTGAAGGGGGGAACCTAGTACCGTCGGTAGTAGCTATAAGCAAAACGGGAGAGCGCCTGGTGGGAGAGCTAGCCAAGCGTCAGGCAATGGTCAATCCTGAAAACACCATTTTCAGCATAAAGCGCCTTATCGGGCGCAAGTTTAAGGCTGATGCAGTTCAGGATGATATGAAGCGACTGCCCTATAAAATTACCGAGGCTACCAACGGCGATTGCCGAGTAGTGATGGGAGACAAAGAGTATAGTCCTCAGGAAGTCTCAGCTATGATATTGCAGAAATTGAAGACCGATGCTGAGGCTTATCTAGGCGAAAAGGTGGCCGATGCTGTAATTACTGTACCGGCTTATTTCAATGATAGTCAGCGGCAGGCAACTAAAGATGCTGGCGCTATAGCTGGACTCAATGTCCTGCGCATTATCAACGAGCCCACGGCATCGTCATTAGCCTATGGGATGGACAAGAAAAAGGAAGAGACTATAGCAGTTTACGACCTTGGTGGTGGTACTTTTGATATTTCTATACTGGACTTAGGGGAAGGCACATTTCAGGTCAAGTCAACCAATGGCGATACCCACCTGGGTGGCGATGATATTGACCAGAGGATTATGGACTGGGTGTGCGATGAATTTAAGAAAGAGCAGGGCATTGATTTACAGCAGGACAGGATGGCATTGCAGAGGTTGAGGGATGCCGCTGAAAAGGCAAAGAAGGAGCTATCTACAGTGGCTCAGACAGAGATAAGCCTTCCTTTTATCACTGCTGATGCCAGCGGTCCCAAGCATCTCAGTATAATGCTCTCCCGGGCTAAGCTGGAGCAGCTTTCAGATGACCTGATAGAGAAGAGCCTTGGCCCCTGCCGTAAAGCTTTAACTGATGCAGGTCTTACAGCAGCTCAAATTAACGATGTAATCCTGGTCGGTGGACAGACGAGGATGCCCAAGGTTCAGGAAACTTTAAGACAGTTTTTTGGCAGAGAGCCTGTAAAGGGAATTAACCCCGATGAAGCAGTAGCCCTGGGTGCCGCTATACAGGCTGGGGTGCTCAAGGGTGAGGTGGGGGAGATTCTCCTTCTTGATGTTACCCCTCTTACTCTTGGCATAGAGACCTTAGGAGGAGTAGCTACAGCCCTTATCCCCCGCAATACAACTATTCCTACCGCTAAGAGCCAGATTTTTAGCACTGCCAGTGACAACCAACCGAGTGTGGAGATTCATGTGCTTCAAGGGGAGCGCCCTATGGCGGTAGATAACCGAACATTGGGGAGATTTATGCTCGATGGCATTTTACCCGCTCCGCGGGGGTTACCTCAAATCGATGTAACCTTCGATATCGATGCCAATGGCATTCTCAATGTCAGTGCTCGTGATAAGGGCACAGGGAAGGAGCAAAAAATTACCATCACTGCCTCCAGCGGTCTTAGTAAAGAAGAGGTGGAGAAGATGAAGCGGGAGGCTGAGGGTTTTGCCGCTGAGGATGCTAAACGCAAAGAAGAGGTGGAGACACGCAATTCTGCTGATAGTATGGCTTACACAGCTGAAAAAACGCTCAGGGATTATGGAGATAAAATACCTGCCGAGGTGAAGCAGGAAATTGAAGCCAAAGTAGCCACTGTACGCTCAGCACTTCAAGGGAAGGATGTAAACTCCATTCGTAACGCAGTGCAGGAGCTATCACTGGCTATGCAGAAGGTTGGAGCCTCGGTTTACCAACAGCAAGGTGGGCCGCCACCGCCTGAGGGGGAGCAAGGACCTACTGAGGAGAAGCCTGATGGGGAGGAAGGTACGGTGGAGGGAGAGTTCCGCGAGGTTTAGAAGGGTGCGGTTACATAACTTGAAGCAGAGATGAGCTAATCAGCATCCTCTAACCTGAAGGTAGGAAAGGAGTTAGCTTATCCGCCAGTTACTTTAATTAAAGTGTGCATTACCTGCTGTATTGAAATGAGCTAGTCTTTATTTAGCCATCAGCAAGCTTGTTATACTGAGCTTGTGATTTAATCAGGCAACAATCCACTCGGTGCTTGACTAGCTTGCTTTGGAACATAGCGTAGGCTAAAATAGCCTGGGCATATAAATGAATGAGAGGTTGATGAAATGAGTGACTACAGTAAGCTTTATGAGGGGTTAAAGGAAGCGAAGCAGCAGTTAACAAAGAAGCTGGAGCAACTAACAACTCTTGGGAAGCCGCAAGAGGAAAGGAGAGAGGGTAGCCCCTTTGGGAAGAGAGAGGAAGAGGCGAGTGAAACATTTGAGTTGGAGAAACGATTAGCTTTAGAGAAGAAGCTTAGAGATACGCTTGCTGAAATAGAACATGCCTTGCAGAAATACGAGGCGGGTATTTATGGGATATGTGATTCCTGTGGGCAGACAATGGAACAAGAGCGTCTGGAAGCATTGCCACAGGCTAGCTTGTGCTTGAAATGTAAAGCACGTCAGGCAAAAGATGCAAAAGGGGCAAGGTAACGGGCTGCTGGGTAAGTTGGGGGTTTCTCTAGGTAGGGGTAGAGGGAAAATAGGGTTATTTCTGGCCTCCGCTGCTATAGTAGTAATCTTGGACCAGGCGAGCAAATCATGGATTATAGCTAATCCATACCCTGTTAAGCTATTACCAGGGTTTATAAATTTAGTTTATCATGAAAATCGTGGAGCTGTTTTTGGTTTGCTTATTAATCAGTCTTTCCTGGTCATCGTCACTATAGTTGTCTTAATCATTATCATCTTCTTGCTTTTTCGTTATCTTTCCCTGGCTACTGTTTTAACTGTCGTACCCCTTAGCTTGATTTTCGGTGGCGCTTTGGGGAACCTGATAGATCGCCTTCGCTTTGGTTTTGTGATTGACTTTATCGATATGCACCTGGTGGCTTTATTACGTTGGCCCTGGGCGTTCAACTTAGCTGACGCAGCCATAGTAATAGGCAGCTTCGCACTGGCTCTTTTCTTGGTTCGGGAAGAATTACTCAGGAAGGCATGTGAGCACAAACGCGAAATCAGGGATTAAAACGCTTCAACTCGGTATCCCTGTGTCGGACATACGGCTGGACAAGTATATTGCTGAAGCTCTTCCCCAGGTTTCTCGGTCTTACGCACAAAAGTTGATTAAGCAGGGCTGTGTTTTAGTTAATGACCGGGGTGCAAGGGCAAGCCAGAGGTTAAATTATGGTGATAGTATAACTATTAAATTTCCGTCTCCTCCTTATCCGGCGGCTGAAACAACCCCCTTAACCATAATTTATGAAGACCAGGATGTAGTGATTGTAGATAAGCCAGCTGGACTGGTTGTTCACCCATCTCCCGGCCACCCTGCACATACGCTGGTTAATGCTATTTTGGCACACTGTCCAGATTTGGATATGGGTGATGATTTAATCCGCCCCGGCATAGTTCACAGGTTAGATAAGGACACATCAGGGCTAATGGTCATTGCTAAAAATGAACATGCCCGGGAATATCTGGTTGATCAGTTCAAAAGCCATGCCGTCAAGAAGGTTTACATAGCCCTGGTTAAAGGAAGATTATCACCTGAACTGGGAGTGATAGAAGCGCCGATTGGGCGTGACCCCCACCACCGTAAGCGGATGGCAATAGTAGAGGGTGGGAAGGAAGCTAGCACACAGTATCAGGTTAAACAATACTTAAGTAACTATACTCTACTAGATGTTACTCCCATGACGGGTCGCACACATCAGATCAGGGTGCATTTATCGGCTATCGGCTATCCTGTAGTTGGTGATATCGTTTATGGGACAAAATGCCGGGATGAAGGGATAGCCTCAGCCGTCAGGAGACAGTTCATCCATGCTTATCGCCTTGGCTTATGCCTGCCGTCAACACACCAGTATCAAGAATTCACCTGCTCCTTACCGGCAGATTTAAAGCAAATCCTGGATCTCTTTGCTTATGATGTCTGAAATGCTTGTTTAGGTGCAAAGAGATATGCTATATTCCAGTACGGAGCCAGGGCAGAAAGGAATTAAACTTGAAATTCTTTAATCGAACGAATGATGAACAAGCGCAGGGGAAAAGTGAGCTTTTATCTCGCCTGATAGATGAGATTGGGATGGAAGATTTAATTAATTTTGAAACCGACTTGTCTGGACGGCAGAACCAGATCTTGTTCCAAATAGCTACTGAGATGGAAGACACTGAAAGTGCATTGAGACAAGCTGAACAGCTTATTAAGAAACTTAAAAAACACCTGGAGCAACTAAAAGACCTACAACGGGTCCTTTCTAGATAACGCTTTTTAAGTCCCCGAACCTTCTGCTAATATTTCGGAGGCTAAGTATGTCACAATGTATAGTCATGAATCCGAGTTAAATACATCAGTTAGGGTTCGCTTTGCGCCTAGTCCGACGGGATATCCACACTTAGGCAATATCAGAACAGCTCTGTTCAATTGGCTTTTTGCTCGCCATAACGGAGGTACGTTTATCTTGCGCATTGAAGATACTGATGTTACTCGTAAAGTGGAAGAGGCGGTGGATGCGATAATGGAGAGCCTGCGCTGGCTTGGATTGGATTGGGATGAAGGTCCCTATTTTCAATCACAAAGATTACATCTCTATCGTGAAGGGGCAGACAGGTTACTTGAAGGTGGTTACGCTTATCTGTGTTACTGCTCTCCGGAGCGTCTGGAGGCGATGCGCCAGGAGCAAACGAGACAAAAGCGACCACCTAAGTACGATGGCCATTGTCGATATTTAACACAGCAGGAGAGAGCGCATTTGGAGACAAGCGGCATTACTCCTGTGGTTCGTTTCAAAACACCGCTTGAAGGGGAAACTAGTTTCCGCGATTTAATTCGTGGGCAATTAACTTTTAAGAATAGTACTTTGGATGATTTCATCCTGCTCAAGTCCGATGGTTACCCGACATATCATCTGGCCAATATAGTGGATGACCACTTGATGGCTATTTCTCATGTCCTTAGGGCTGATGAATGGCTATCCAGTACTCCGCGGCATGTGCTGCTTTACCGAGCTTTGGGCTGGGAACCTCCTGAGTTTGCGCATCTACCTATGATACTCGGTCCTGATAGGTCGAAACTCTCCAAGCGACATGGTGCTACTACTACAACTGAATATAAAGAGCAAGGTTATCTGCCGCAGGCAATGATTAACCTCCTGGCTTTACTGGGTTGGTCACTGGATGATAAAACTGAGTTGCTAAGCCGAGAGGAATTGATAAAACATTTCTCATTGGGAAGGGTTAGTAAAACTGCGGCTATTTTTGATAAACGCAAGCTGGAGTGGATGAATGGGGTTTACGTGAGGCAATTGAGTGCAGAGGAATTTGCACAGCGAGCAGCTCCATTTCTGGATAGGAAATTACCTCCTTCGGTAAAACGTCCGCTGGATGAGGATTACATCAGTAAGCTTATGCCTTTGCTTCAGGAGCGCGCAAAAACTTTAGCTGAGGTGTTTGAACTTGCAGACTTTTTCTTCCTTGATGAGTTGAAATATGATACTGGCTTACTATTGAGCGATGGACTGGATGTAAAGTCAGCCACCCATGCTGCCAAGATTGCTTTGAAAAGACTGGAAGCAATGGAGACCTGGGATGCTAACTCGATTGAAGGCCTCCTGCGCCCGCTGTCTGCGGAGTTAGATTTAAGCACGCGGAAATTCTTCGGCTTATTACGAACGGCGGTTACAGGGCGCACTGCAGCACCACCATTATTTCAAACCATGGTGGTGTTGGGTAAAGCGAAATGCCTTGAACGGCTCACCGCAGCTTTACGAATGCTAGCTGCTCTGCGATCGCCATAATACTACGACTTTTATTTTAAGCGAGTTGTCAGGTTCTCTCAGCAACGATCTTCTGGCTGATATGGGCTGGCACCTCCTCGTAGTGGCTGAATTCTATAGAAAAAGTCCCACGCCCCTGCGTTATTGACCTCACGTCTATAGCGTAGCGAAGTAGTTCTGCGTATGGTGCTTGGGCCTGGATGCTTGTGACGTTTCCTTGAGGAGCCATTCCAAGTACATGCCCTCTCTTAGTATTAAGATCTCCTATAATGTCTCCAGTATATTGCTCGGGAACGGTTATGCTGAGATTCATTATTGGCTCGAGCAGGACGGACTGTCCTTGAGATAAACCTTTCTTCAATGCTTGTGCCCCGGCAATCTTGAAGGCGATATCTGATGAGTCTACTGAGTGAAAGCTTCCATCATATAGCGTTACTTTTATGTCATCTACGCGGTATGAGGCTAAGATTCCTTCGTTCTTTGCCTCCATAACGCCCTTTTCCACTGCTGGGATGTAGTTTTTGGGTATTGCTCCGCCGACAATCTTCCCATTAAACTCAAAGCCACTGCCTCGTGGTAGAGGCTCTAGCGTCAGAAAGACATGCCCGTATTGACCATGCCCTCCTGACTGTTTCTTATGCTTATATTCAGCCTTGGTTGCTATGGTAATGGTCTCTTTATAGGGAATCTTTGGTGTGTCTAACTTTACCTCTACGCCGAACTTGCGATGCATCCTTTCCTTAACCATCTCGATGTGATTGTCTCCGATGCCAGATATAATAGTTTCGTTGGTATTGGATTCGCGGTGCACTTTGAGAGAAGGATCCTCCTCACAAATTCTGGGTAAAATCGTGCTCATTTTGTCCAGATCGGCTTTCGTTTGGGGCCGAATTGACATACTGAAATTTGCCTCGGGGAATTTGATGCCTTCAAGGACTATCTGGGATTCCTGGGCACGGAGGGTGTCCCCTGTAGTAGTTTGGTTTAGCTTGGCTACTGCTCCGATATCTCCGGCAGTTAATTGATCCACAGGCTGTTGATTTTTCCCTAGTACAGTGAAAATCTGGCCAATGCGCTCCATGCTATTCTTGTTGGCATTCCATACCTGGGAGTTACTGAAAATAGCACCGGTATAAACTCGGAAATAACTGATCTTGCCTGTAAATGGATCAGCGCTGGTCTTGAAAACAAGACTGGCTAAGGGGGCTGCTGAATCTGGTTTAACCTCCTCCTTATCGCCAGTAGTTGAATTCATAGCTTTGGCAGTATCCCTGTCATCAGGCGAAGGCAAATAATTACAAATGGCATCAAGAAGCGAATCAATACCGATATTGCGCAGTGCAGAGCCGGTAAGGACAGGCACTAATGTCCCTTCCAAAGTGGACTGCTTTATAGCTTCAATGATCTCTTCATTGCTTATATCCTCACCCTCTAAGTATTTAGTGAGGAGCTTGTCATCAACCTCAACCACATTCTCCACTATTTTCTCTCTAAAGGATTTTGCCTGTTCTGACAGTGAAGATGGTAAATCAATATCCTGTGAAGTGGTGTTGGAGTAACCTTTCATAGTTACCATATCCACAGTACCCTGTAAATCATTTTGCGCGCCTATGGGGAACTGAATGGGCAGGCATCTCGTTGCTAGTCTGGTTTGAATCTGTTCCAGGGTTTGAAGGAAGTTTGCGTTGTCTCTGTCCATCTTGTTGATAAAAATCAGGCGCGGTAATTTTAATTCCTCAGTGTAATTCCACATCTGCTCGGTGCCCACCTCTACGCCCGAAGCAGCACAAACGACAATTACTGCTGCATCGCAGACGCGCAAAGCAGCTTTGGCTTCGCCAGTGAAATCGGCATAGCCTGGAGCATCAATGAGGTTCAACCTGATTTTCTTCCATTCGTGGGAAAGAACGGATAAATTGATGCTCATATGGTGGTCTATCTCGCTGGGGTCATAGTCTGAAGCGCTGGTGCCATTATCAACGCTGCCTAATCGTTTAATAGCCCCGCAGGTAAAAAGCATTGATTCGGCAAGCGAAGTCTTGCCAGCGTTGTAATGAGATAACAGGGCGACATTACGTATTTTGTCAGGTTTATAAGGATTCATGATATTCTAACTTGACGTTCTCCTCTCTTTCAGATTCCTCAGTTTCGGTGTCTTTGCTTATTAGCAACAACAATATGATTACATGGATGCCAGTCCGTGCGGCTTATTATATGCTGCACTGGGGGGTGTGAGCAACCGTTGTTACATCGGAAAACCTGATGTTATAATAGCAATCGTTCAATAGAGTGAAATGAAACTAAGTCGTGAAGAGGTACAACACATTGCCTGGCTAGCCAGGTTGGGTTTGAGTGAGGCGGAGGTGGAGAAATTCAGCATCCAGCTATCCGACATTCTGGGGAATTTTGAGATACTCAAACAGGTGGACACAGATAAAGTGCAACCAGCAACCCATTCTGTCCCACTTCAGGATGTCTTCAGGGAGGACAGGATAGCTGAATCACTTCCCCAGAGCAAAATCCTGTCAAATGCTCCCAGCCAGGAAGAGGATTGCTTTAAAGTCCAGGCAATATTAGAGTAGGTGTACTTGTCAATGGTTAGCACTTTCATTGCCATAATTTGTGGTTATCTATTGGGGTCTATCCCTTCAGCGTATATTGCTGCTCAACTCAGTGGGAAGGTGGACATTCGCGATGTAGGGAGCAGAAACATGGGAACTATGAATGTCTACTATGAGGTTGGGCTAAAGGAGGCTGTTTTTGTACTTCTAGCTGATATAGCTAAGGGCATAGCAGCGATTCTCATCGCACGATATCTGCTCGGTGTTACTTTACCATTTCAGCTTCTTACCGGTCTAGCTGCTGTGATAGGACATACATTTCCAGTTTTCCTCAAGTTCCGAGGTGGCAAGGGAGGAGCTACTGCTATAGGAATTCTCCTCTTCCTGACGCCTGAAGCAATCCCTTTCTGGGTAGTGGTATGCATAATAGCTTTGATTATCACGCACAATCTTACTTTCTGCTATAGTCTGGCTTTTATTTGTTTCCCGATTGTTGCCTGGCTAGCTTATCACTCCACGCCGATGATAATCTTCTCTATAGGACTACCTGTATTCATGGGCATAAACTACATACCCAGGCTCAGGAGTATGCATGAATCAGCAGGTGGTGATTGGCGTAGAGTTATCAAGCGTAGAAGCTTTAGGGAGAGGTTATAAGCATGCTGCGTATGTTGAAGGATAACTGCAAATGGTGAGTATGGAGCAATTCTATCGCAAGCTGGGGAACAGTCAAAACTTTCCTAAGACAGCTGCCCCAGGCCCCAGTGTTTTTGCTGAAGCCATTGATGTTACTCCAGTAATAGGAGCGCATACATGGCCTCACATCTTAATGGCGGGCGTTTTGGAGGGGGAGGAGTAATGGTCTGGACAAAGCACCTACTTAGCCCGTATCACAAGTAGCCTTAAGTAAAAAGTTAAGAAGAAGGGTTGAATGTATAAATGAATGAGCTATGTTATCTGACTATTCATGAAGCACATGAGCTTCTTAAACAGAGGAAAATTTCCTCGGTCGAACTCACCAAATCTGCGCTAAGGCGCATTGCTGAGGTAGAAGATAAAATACGTGCTTGTATCACCATCACGGAAGATTTAGCTTTAAGACAGGCAGAAGAGGCTGATAAATATATCAGTGATGGTAATATTGCACCTTTAACCGGCATACCTGCCCTGATTAAAGATGTTATATGTACTCGGGGGATACGAACTACCTGCTCTTCAAAGATGCTGGAGAATTTTATTCCACCCTATGATGCTACAGTAATGGAGAAATTGAAGTCGCAAAGGATGGTGATAGTAGGCAAGACGAATATGGACGAGTTTGCCATGGGCTCATCCACTGAGCATTCTGCCTTTTTCCCTACACATAATCCTTGGGACTTGAGCCGTGTTCCCGGTGGTAGTAGTGGTGGCTCAGTTGCGGCTGTGGCAGCTGGTGAGGCCATCTATGCTCTTGGCTCTGATACCGGCGGCAGCATCCGTCAACCTGCAGGATTCTGCAATGTAGTTGGCTTAAAACCAACCTATGGGCGTGTGAGTCGTTTTGGCTTGGTCGCTTTTGCCAGCTCACTTGATCAAATTGGGCCGATAACCAATGATGTCACCGACTGTGCCCTGGTGATGGGAGTTATCTCAGGATATGATGCCAGGGAATCAACCTCTGTTCAATATCCTGTGCCAGACTATACCAGGTATCTAATCCCTGACCTTCAGGGGCTGAGAATCGGTATCCCCGGGGAGTATTTTGTCGAAGGTATGCAGGATGAAGTGAGAGCGGCTTTGGAGTTAGCCGTAGGAAAACTAAAGGAGCTGGGTGCGGAAGTGGATTGGGACGCCTCTTTACCATCTACCAAATATGCCCTGGCTGTCTATTATATAGTTGCTCCATCCGAAGCCTCAGCGAATTTAGCTCGCTATGATGGAGTGAAATATGGATTCTCGGAGCGAAATACCAGCAATGTAATAGAGTCAACGGAAAAGACGCGGCAATTGGGTTTTGGTTCTGAAGTTAAGAGGCGCATAATGCTGGGTACCTACGCTCTATCTGCTGGCTATTATGACGCTTACTATGTTAAGGCGCAGAAGGTGCGCACCTTGATAAAGCATGAATTCGACCAGGCATTCGAAAAATATGATGCTTTGGTCACTCCTACATCACCTACGGTGGCTTTCAAGCTGGGTGAGAAAATAGAAGACCCGATGCAGATGTATTTGACCGATGTATGTACATTGCCGATAAACATCGCTGGGGTTCCCGCCATCTCCATACCCGCTGGTTTTGCCCAGAACCTGCCGATAGGCATGCAGATTATAGGTAAGCCTTTCAGTGAGGAAACGATATTGCGTATTGCGTTTGCCTACGAGCAGGCAACGGACTGGCATAAGCGGAAGCCACTATTATGATTAAAGAAATTAAAGTGAGTTGCTATTCAGGTCGTACTTATGCTGAACGACCAAAGTCTTTCATATGGGAAAGCACAGAATATAAGGTTGAGGAAGTAGAAAAGGAGTGGCGGGAACCAGGCAGGAAGTTTTTTAGACTTACCACTGATAGGGGCAAGCTATTTGAGTTATGCTACTATGAGGTAGAGGATGGATGGTCAGCTGTTGAGGTGGTAGCATAGGGGGGTATGTGGCGTTGGTTTTGAAAACCCTGGATACAAGAAGCTGCGAGGAAGGTAATGGCTCAGTCGCTGGCGTTCTCTAATCTAAATAAATACGCTGGAGGAGCCCTATTTTCTCTTTGACTTCTTTGATGGTCTCGTTGGCTATTGCTTCTGCTCTGCTGGCTCCATCAGCAAGAACCTCAGTAATGTAGTTGGGTTTGGCTGCCAGGGAAGCGCGTTTTTCCCGAAAAGGCTCAAGAGATGAGCTAATATTCTTGGCTAGCATTTTTTTACAATCAACACAACCAATGCCAGCACTGCGGCACTCAGAGGCAATCTCCTCTACTCGCGTTGGAGTGAAAACCTGGTGGAGGCGGTAGATGTTACATATTTCAGGATGCCCGGGGTCAGAGCGATAACGCCGCGCCGGGTCTGTAACTGCAGTCCTAACCCGTTCCAGGATTTCGTGGGGCGAAGCGGACATCTCAATGTGGTTGTTATAGCTTTTACTCATCTTCTGCTCGCCATCCAGCCCCAGGATTAGTGGGAAAGAGGTCAACCTCGCTTGCGGCTCCGGGAAAACGAATCCATAAGTGGAGTTGAACCGGCGTACTATCTCTCGAGCTATTTCCAGATGAGGCAGCTGATCCTCACCTACAGGAACAAAGTCCCCTTTATAGAGGGCGATGTCTGCGGTCATAAGAACTGGATAACCCACCAGTCCGTAATTAACATTTTGTGGTTGTGTCTTAACCTTCTCTTTAAATGTTGGTACGCGCAATAACCAGTTCAAAGGAGTCACCATACTGAATATGGTGTGGAGCTCCATTACCTGAGGAACGTGAGACTGAACGAAGATGATGCTTTTCTGTGGGTCAATGCCTGCTGCCAGCCAATCGAGCACCATTTCATAAATATCAGTCTTAAGCATTTCAGTGTTCTCAAGAGTGGTGAGAGCATGGATATCCACTACGCAGTAAACGCAATCGTACTCCTCCTGGAGAGTAATACAGTTCTGAATGGTACCCAGATAGTTACCGATGTGCTGCTTGCCGGTAGGTCGGAAACCAGAAAAAACACGTTTTTTCATTTACCTGCTTCCACTAATGGAGGTTCAGTACTCTCCTATTTTCAAGGCCATATAACATTGAAATATCATTGGTAGCGCATACCGGATTCGAACCGGTGATCTCCTCCTTGAGAGGGAGGTGTCCTAAACCCCTAGACGAATGCGCCGTAGCTACTTATACTACCAGTTGTTCGCAAAGTTCACAAGAGAACTCTTAGAGAAATTCCTCACTTCCCGTCCTTGTGGAATGAGCGACAGGTTTCTTGGTTATCCCCTTTCACCAGAGGTAAAATCCTTGTATCTAAATAGCTTATCACCTGGAAATGGGAAGCTCAAGTTTTATTCTTATCTTGGAACATTATCCAACTGGTTATATCAGAATTGAGTGAACCCCTAAAACTGGACAGTGCTGGTGAAGACATCTCGATATGTCAGACTCTACTAACCATTTCTATCTAGAGCCATAGGGGCGCGGTGCAAGTGCTTATCAGCAAGTGGATGCATATTTGGTTAACCAAGATTAGATGTATTCAAGCTAAATATATTAAAGTTAATAGAGGGAAATAGCAAAGAACCATGGGCTGGAAGTTTATAATGCTGTGGCGGAAGCCCTTCCTTTTAGTGATGGGTCTTTTGATTTTGCGTTAATGGTAACCACAATCTGTTTTGTGGATGATAGCAGACTTGCCTTCAAGGAAAGTTATCGGATACTGAAGCACTCAGGATTCTTAATCGTTGGCTTTATTGACAGGAATAGCTTCATCGGAAGGTTACATGAAAGGAATAAGCAGAAAATCAATGAAATAGAACAATGGGTATTCTTATGTCAATTCTCACGGCAAATGACCAATTCTGAGGTAAAATTCTCAGTTTCATCTTGCGTTGGAAATCGGCACCCTCTTCAGGCTCATCTTGTATTGGAAGACCTATGATACAAGCAGCTATATTGTGTGACTGCTGTTTGTCATCCTGGTATATATCTGGTAGCCGACTCAACTAATAACTAGCCTTAAATCGCCGGGCCACGGCGTAGAGTGGCAATAAACTCTTTGACTTTTTTCTCTGTTCTGAACAGGTCCTTGTTATAGTGGTCGTAATGCACCATCTCTTCCCTGGCTCTCACCAGGCGGGGCCCCGGCTCCATATCAGCATAGCCCACTGCCAGCATATCGTAAAACTCCATTTCCACCGGTATTCCAAGAAGTTTCTTGGTAGTATATTGCACGTAAGGTACAGCAATAGCAGATACCCATTGAGCGCTAAGACCCAGGGTTGTAACTGCCAGTTGCATGTAAAGGAAAGCATTAGCCAGGCTGGAGTTGAAGATTGAGCTGCTCCGTACCTGAGCAGCAACGGGATAAGTCTCCTTGGTTCTGGGATTACCACACAGTATTATGAATACCGGGGCTCGTACAAAGCCTGGAGGTGCAAAATGGAATCTCAATTCCGGCTCTCTGGTAGCTTCCATTTTGGCTTCGAGGGAGCCATAACCTTCCTTAATCAGTTCAATGATTGCGTTTCTTAATTCCTGTTTTTTGACCACAATGAATTCCCAGGGCTGTGAGTTACCTCCGGACGGAGCCCAGCGAGCAGCTTCAATGATTTGATCCACATACTCATCAGGTATCGGGTCCGGCCGAAACTTGCGGATAGTTCTCCTCTTCTTGATTAATTCCAGAAGACTCTCGTAATCCATTTTGCCTATTTACCTCCTTTTGTGATAATCATTGCTTCATTTAGCCGATAGATAACTGTAACACACAGTAAATAAGTGAGACAATAGGGGAAAAGGAAAGCAAACCCCCAAATTGCCAATTAGTTACGAAGATATCCAGGTGAATTAGTTCACAAAAAACTGTGAATTCTAAAGCTAAATTATCCTTGAGAGGGAGGTGCCATAAACCCCTGGACGAATGCGCCGTAGCTACTTATACTAATAATTGTTTGCAAAGTTAACAAGTTTTTCTTTATCGATGGTAGCTGAGTGCATCATGAGGCTGAGTAGTTGAGGAAGACTCGATACGACATGCTGAGGTATTACAGGGTTGATAAAATTATAGGATAGCTTACAGCTATATTGTGAGCTTGATATTCTTTCTAAAGGCTGAGATTGTTTTTATCTAGCCGAAGCTCTAGAATTGATTTTTTAGCTTTGAGATTTCAACGATATCGCCCTTGTAACAGCGTATTCGATGTTTGATATATAGGGAGAGCCGAACCCGAAAGGACTGTCAAATACTGTTTAGGTTTGTTCTTTGTATCAGAGTCTGTTTATTACCTCCGAATCTATTTGTTTGCTATGTTATCTCGAAGCCTGGTGTATTTCTCATATTTCCCTTTGACCAACTCTACAGGATACTTGGCTTCATTTTTCTCTATCTTCTTCATAACTGCCCTGGATACGTCGATGCCGGTGACATTGGCTAAATTGAGACACAGTATTACGATATCGGCCAGTTCGTCTTCCAGCATGGTGAACTTGACGGCATCTTTTAGTAGCGCTTCTATGTCCTTTTCTCTAACCCATTGAAAGAGTTCCAGCAGTTCTGAAGCTTCTATAGCAATTGAGATAGCAAGGTCTTTAGAGTTGTGATATTTCCCCCACTCTCTATCCTCAACAAACTTCTGGATTCGTTTCTTAAGCAGTGCAATCGTAGCTGTTGTATCAGATAACTCGTTCATTTGTTTACTCCTGATTGTGAGACCGACTTTAAGAATTCGCTGGCTGCTCTATTTTATACTGTGGGAGAAGCTCTGTGAAATCTCGTGTTAATCCCATTACGGTATATAGGCTGGTTCCCGATGCCAACTAAATCGATTATACGCCCTACCAACGTGGAATAGAAGACTTTACATCTGGTAATGGGCTGTGCCTCTCTGCAATGGATTAGAGCGGTATCAATAGAGGTAGAAAGTGGAAGATATTATGACTACACCGAGCCCTCTTTTTAAGAGGGCTCGGTGTAGTATCGCTATCCAGATTCTGGTTTTTATCCTATAAGCCCGCTGAAGTGAATCAGCACTGGTGCCAGCATCAGCGAAATTACTGACATTAGCTTGAGCATTATATTCAGTGATGGTCCAGCGGTATCTTTCATCGGGTCACCGGCAGTATCCCCAACCACTCCTGCCTTGTGAGCGGCTGAGCCTTTCCCGCCAAACTTTCCCGCCTCAATCCATTTTTTAGCATTGTCCCAGGCGCCACCGGCGTTGTTCAGGGTGATAGCGAAGATAAAGCCTGTGACCAAAGCGCCAATGAGGAAGCCTGCCAGGGCATATTTACCCAGAATTACTCCCACGAGCACAGGTGCAACTATAGTCATGATAGAGGGAACCAGCATCTCCTTCAGCGCTATCCTGGTACAGATATCCACACACTTGCCATACTCTGGCTTGGCTTTCCCTTCCATCAACCCTTTTATCTCGCGCCACTGCCGGCGAACTTCGTCTATGATAGCCGTCGTCGTTATACCCACAGACTTCATGGTCATGGCACAGAAAACAGGTGGCATGAGAGCCCCCAGGAGTATTCCAATAATGACCGGTGCACTTAGCAGGCTAAACGCGTCCGGCATTGGTATTATTATCTTGCCACCGGAGAATGCCACTATCTGTGTGGCTATAGCGAAGGAAAGAATCAAGCCCAGTGAATTCAGAGCAGCGGCACCGATGGCAAATCCCTTGCCTGTGGCTGCGGTGGTATTGCCCAGGGAATCCAGAGCATCTGTTCTCTCACGCACTTCAGGAGGTAGCCCTGCCATTGTAGTAATGCCTCCGGCATTATCAGCTACAGGTCCATAGGCATCAGTAGCCAGTGTCACGCCCAGGGTGGATAACATACCAGCGGCAGCCAGTGCCACGCCATAGAAGCTGCCGAAATGGAAAGCCACGCCAATCGCTATCGCTATCAAAACTACTGGGGGCCATGTGCTCATCAGTCCAGTGCTGAAACCACGAATTATGGTAGCACCAGCACCGGAGGTGGAGGCTTCAGCAATCTCCTGCGTAGGTTTAAAAACATAGGAGGTAAAATAGTTTGTGCTTTCTCCCATAAGAACACCGGCTATCAGGCCGACCAGCACTGCCCAGAAGAGCCCCAGACTGGCGTCCAGGAAGTAAATCACCAGGAAAGCAAATATCGCGGTTAGTATCGAAGCGCCAAGCGTACCGCGACGCAACGCTCCCAGCAGGGCACTCATCTCCAGTTTATCTCCCACTCTGACCAGAAAACAGCCGATTATGGAGGCAACAATGCCCCCAGCGGCAATCAACATAGGAATCAACCATGCAGTTTGACTGTTAGCAACTATCCCAGTTGCGGTGACTACGACAGCCAGTGTCATGGTGGCGATGATGGATTCGACATAAGATTCGAAGAGGTCGGCACCCATACCGCATACATCGCCGACATTGTCACCCACATTGTCAGCAACGACCGCAGCATTTCTGGGGTCATCCTCAGGTATCCCCGCCTCAACCTTGCCGACAAGGTCGGAGCCAGCGTCTGCCCCCTTGGTAAATATACCACCGCCTACCCTGGCGAACAGGGCTACCAGTGAAGCCCCAGCACCGTAAGCTGGGATTATCGCCAGGAAAGCAGGATTGTTATGCCAGGCGAAATAGAGAATAGAGATACCTATAATACCTATACTGACCACGGTCAGCCCCATAACCGCACCACTTCTGAAGCAACTCTCAACCCTTTATTCAGGCCTTTTTGTGCTGCCGCACAGGTCCTGCCGTTAGCTCTGACGGCAATGCTTAAGCCGGCGTAGCCGGCACCCATAGAGCATACGGCACCGAACAGAAAGGCTGCGCTCACCCTCCAGCCCAGAGCGGGAACTATTGCCAGAATAATAGCCAGAATCACTACCACTATAGCCAGTGTGCGGTATTCCCGGCCGATGAAAGCCCTCGCCCCTTCCTGGATGGCAGTAGAGATCTCTCTAACTTTCTCTGAGCCGGCATCCTGTCTCAGAACATAGCGTGCAAAGAATGTGACTACTCCTGCACCGACAAGTCCCACGATTACGCAAATCCAGACTAAATCCATGCTTTCTCCTTTCTATACGGTATTATAAAAAAGGACACCTCGATTAAAACCGGGTGTCCTCACTTTGGTATGTTTGCTCAGGTCAATCATGGCAGAGAAGCAAGTTTAGTATAAAAATTCGTTAGCTGTCAAACAAAATGTACTCGTTCATAGCTACTATTATTTTACTGACATCATTTAAGAAACTGCTGTGAGCTGTGGGGGCAGAGGCGAAATTGCCGATTGGCCTGTTAGTTCAGCCGCTGATAATCGCTCAGGGCATCTATATCTACATTAATGTCTTTTGAATCAACCGGTATTTCCAGAATATCGTCACGGTGCTTTTCAATTATCCCTCTACCGCCCACGTCACCCGTTAGTTTTAACAAAGCACTTTTATATTTAATGGAAAAAATGACCGGATGCCCTCTATTACCTTGATATACCGGAATGGCGATACCTTTATTATCTTGCCGAAACTCTGCTATCAGTTTATCGATGATCTTGCTAGTTATGGCTGGTTGGTCAGCCAGGGCAATCATAACTGCCTTGGCATTGCTATCAATTAGATTTAAGCCTGCTATTATAGAAGCGCTCATCCCCTGCTGATAGTGTGGGTTTACCGCAATCTTAAGCGCAATCTTAAGCGGTTTCCTGCCTATCTTTGTTACAAGTTCTTGTGCCCTATAGCCTACCACCACAATAATCTCATCTACCCTGGAATTGAGCAGGTTATCAATAGTTTGCTCTATGATGGTGCTGGTGCCAAATGGTAATAACAGTTTCTGTCTGCCCATGCGTTTCGATTCGCCAGCAGCCAGCAGCAGAGCTGAAATGAAAATAGCGCTGTCCTGTATCAATTTTTATCCCTATATTCTGTTATTTACTCAAGGGGCATACGCCTGATTATTGGGCTTAAGGACAGGAATGTCGTACCTTTATTATTTCGGCCAGTATGCTGATAGCTATCTCCGGAGGTGTTTTGGACCGGATTGCTAAACCAATGGGGGTATGGACGTTGTTGAGCAGTTGCTCAGGTATCCCTCTATCCAGCAAATGTGCAAATACGGTCTCGATCTTTGCCTTACTGCCGAGCATACCAATATATTTGGCTGGCGTCTTTACAGCCATCTCCAGCACCAGTTCATCGTACTGCGGCCTTCGGGTAACAATCACAAGATAGCTCGTCTCATCTATCCTTAGCCTTGGAAATGCTGTCTTGAAATCTTCAGCAATGACGTCATTTATCTTCGGGAACCTGTTTGGATTGGCAAATTCAGGTCGGTCGTCAATCACGGTGATTCTGAAAGCCAGCATCCGGGCAATTTCTACCAGGAAAATTGAGATATGCCCACCACCAAAAATGTACAGGGCAGGTGAAGGGATAATTGGCTCTATAAATACCTCAACTTCCCCACCACAGACCATATCTATCCCTTGCCCGTCCAGGTTTAGGCGCAATCTCTCCGGGTTACCACTTTTTATTACCTCCAGTGCTTTTTGGCAGACTCTGGCTTCCCACTCGCCACCCCCTAATGTGCCAATAGTATCGCCGCTTGCCTTAACCAGCATTTTGTATGCTTCCCTTGTAGGAGCAGGACTGACGCAAGAAATGACGGTAGCCAGGGCTGCGCTCTCTCCCTCAGCTTGTATCCTGGCTAT
>Ga0209986_10000063_pt1 | contig 88794 bp, 84 predicted proteins | sample BlataG_FD_183168 | JGI IMG/M metagenome (GOLD analysis project Ga0209986, IMG submission 183168) | Deep subsurface microbial communities from Black Sea to uncover new lineages of life (NeLLi) - Black_00105 metaG (SPAdes) (version 2) | ecosystem: Environmental > Aquatic > Marine > Oceanic >...
CACGATCGAAAGGATTGAAGTGCTGCGCGATGGCGCGTCCGCCCAGTACGGATCTGATGCCGTGGCCGGCGTTATCAACATCATTACCAGGAAGTATATTCACGGGCTTTCCGTCAATACGCAATACGGAACTTCTGCCCGGAGCGACGGTGTGGAACGTCACGTGGATGGCTCAGGAGGCTTTCCCGCCGGACCCTTTTATGTGAGCATGGGCGCTTTTTTAAACGATGTGGATCACTATGATCGATTGGAGAGCGCTGACAATCCGTACAGATGGGACTCTGGCGATTATGACCAGACCGGCGTGAACGGAAAAGTAGTGCTCGATATCAGCGATCGACAATTCCTTGCCCTTGATCTCAGATACATAGAGAGCGATTCGGAATTTCGAAAGCACAGACTCGCCTATCGGTTGACGGACAAAAGCCAGCTTGACAGCGCACTGAGCTGGGAAGGGGAATTCGATCAATGGCGGCTTTATGCCGGCAGCTATATGAGCAGCCAGGAAACGGATGTAAGAAAGAGTGAAGATCCGGACTACGGGGATGACATGGAGTGGGATAACTGGCAACATGACGCCAATGTCTTCTGGGATGCCGCTGCCTGGCTTTCTCTCTTTACGGGCGTGTCATGGCGGGAGGAAAAGATCGACTCCAGGCAGCGCGACTTTGATGAAGCCCGCCGCCTGCAGGCGGTTTTTGCCGAGTTGATCCTGCGCCCGGTTGATGGCCTCAAGGTCCAGATTTCAGGCCGATATGAAGACTACTCCGATTTTGGCGATAACTTTGCCCCAAAGCTTGCAGCGCGCTACGAAATAATTGATCCATTGTCGATTCGCGCCTCTGTTTCCGAGTCCTACCAGGTGCCGACGCTGTTTCATCTCCATGACAAATATCTAGGGTCTATGGGGTGGGCTGATATTTACAGCAATCCGAATCTATCTCCGGCAGAGGGCTTGAACATGACGGCCGGAGTTGTGTGGGACATAAGCAAGAAACGGGGGACGAGCCTGACGCTTGACCTTTATCAAAACGAGATTGATGACAGGATCGATTCATATTTTACGGGAAACACTGAGATGCGCGACGGCACTCAGTACAAGGAGGTCACATACAGAAATTACAAGGGGACTTCCACATTCAGGGGAGCTGAGGCGAATTTCTCAACAGATTTGCCTTATGGGTTCGGGATCGACATCATGGGCAATGTGCTTTTTGCTGAAGGTCCTCTTGAACCTGATGGCCCTGATGACAAAGACCTGCGGGATCGGCCAAGGTCGAATGCCCATGTCAACCTGCGGTATAAGTATGGAGATCGTTTCTGGGGAAACTTTCGGTATAACTACAGGGGAAAATACCTTACGGAATATGAGAAAGCAAGCGGCTTTGACACGGTGAGCGCTCAACTCAATTTTGCAATTACTGATAATTTCATTTTTTATGTGGGAGGGCGTAATCTCCTTGATGAAGATCCACCTGTAGATCCCGCGCGCTATGAAACAGGACACATGCAAGGGATGCTTGATTCCACCATAGGGGCCTTTTACTACACGGGGCTCCGGCTGAGGTTTTGGTAATGTCCGTTGTCAGCATCTGACTCCAACGCCAAGCTTCGGAGTTATTCATGAAAGAAACTCTAATTTATCTTCAATGTATTAGACAGGATAAACAGGATTGACATGATTTTTTTTGTTCCTTTGTCCTTCCCGGACGGAAGGACAAAAACCTAATGCCGCCAAAGGCGGCAAATGAAAGCTCCGGGGTCAAACCAAAGATGAGTATTATAACACACCATAGAAAAGCAGCAACTCAGATTTATTCTCCCGCGTAGCGGGATTCTTCTTTCTCAGTTTCGTCCGGAAACTGAGAAAAAGAAAAGAAAATCCTGCAGATCCGGTAAATCCTGTCAGATAAGAAAAGGTCCATTGATAATTGAGTTTCTTAGGAGTTGCATCTATTTTTTTATGCAAATAAAGAATCATGAAAAGCAGAGGTGTAAAGGTGTAAAAATGAAAAGATTAACATTCATAATGGCTATGGTGGGATTGCTCATGGCCTTCTTCAGCCGGCCGGCCGCGGCCGCAGACTTTAAGTGGCCGCATGAGGGCTACACGTACCCGGGTTATGTGAACCCGCCTGATTGGTCCGGCAATCCGTATTATACGCACCAGAGCTGGGATTTTATGGCTGTAGCCGACGGGGACGGCAATCCAGCTCCGCCCGGGGGCGCAGACCCGGAAGGCCCCTCAGAAATCGTAACTCCCTACCCACCCCAGGCAGAATATGGGGTGGCGGCCTGGGTCAACCCGTATGGAACCCCACTCATAATCGCCACCGCGCCCATCTCCGGCTATGACGGGGAAAACCCCATTCACGCCTGGGAATGGACTGACTGGGGCATGGGAATGGAAACCGTTCTCTATTATGGCCATTACGGCGGCATGGGCTCCGGGTATGTGGAATTTCAAATCCCGAATCACGCAGGTCTCAAAAAAGAGATCTGGCTCCAGTACATCGTGTACATACCTAGAGGTGGCCCCGGCCCTGCTGGGGCAGCAGTCACCAGTTTCTGGACTGACGACGATCCTGAGGGCGATACTGCCACCATGCTTAGCAAAGAGTCCGAAATGATATGTGACACAGTAGGCTATAGCGGCTACTGGCACCGGGTAACCGAAAAGTGGGAAATCGAGCCGCCGTCTGGAACGATCTATCTTAGATTTGAGGCCCTGGCAACCGGGGGGCCTGCAGTCCTCATTGATGCGGTGGACATCGACACCCGCTGCATCAGCGCAGTGGCCACACCCTCCTTTGATCCTCCTGCCGGCGCCTATCCTTCAGCCCAAGATGTAATCATCAGTTGTGAAACAGAAGGAGCAACGATTTATTACACCATCGATGGCTCTGAGCCCACAGATAGTTCGCTTGAATACAGTGCGCCTGTTACTGTAGCTACTACCACCACCTTAAAGGCAAGGGCATTCAAGGCAGATTGGACTCCGAGTGAGATCGCTTCCGGTGATTACACCATAACCGGGACTATTGCTATGCCTACCTTTTCACCTTCTTCCGGAACTGAGTTTACATCATTGCTTGACATAGAAATCAGTTGTTCAACAGAAAATGCAATAATCTACTACACAACAGACGGGAGTGAGCCCACAGAGAGTTCAACTGACTACACCAGCGCCATCACAATTACAGAGACCACAATGTTCAAGGCAAAAGCCTTCAAGGAAGGCTGGGACCCAAGTGCCGTTGCAACAGCAACATATACCAAGACCACAACCGGAACTATTGCAACACCCGCCTTTGATCCTACTTCCGGCTCCTATGCTTCAGCCCAGAATGTCACAATCAGTTGTGGAACAGAGGGCGCAATGATCTACTATACAACGGACGGCGCCGAACCCACAGAAAGCTCGACCGAATATACCGGGCCTATCCTTATAGACACCACTACCACTCTAAAGGCAAGGGCATATAAGACGGGATGGGATCCAAGCAACATAGCTTCCGGGATTTACACCATAACCGTAGCAGGAACAGTGGCCGCACCTGTCTTTTCGCCTGATTCGGGCGCCATATTTCCATCAGCACTTCATGTAACCATAAGCTGTGCTACCCAAGGCGCAACCATCTACTATACGACAGACGGCACCGATCCCACAGAGAGTTCAACCGAGTACGCCGGCGCCATCACCATTACTGAGACCACGACCTTCAATGCAAAGGCCTTTAAAGCAGGCTGGGACCCGAGTGCCGTTGCAAGAGCAACATATACCAAGACCACGCCTGAAACAGTGGCTGCACCGGCCTTTTCGCCTGGTCCCGGCACTTATGACTCGACACAGAGCGTAACCATTAGTTGTGATACGGAAGAGGCCACGATTTACTACACAACGAACGGAGACGATCCCACTGAGGGTTCAACGCCGTACACCGGGCCCGTTACAATAAGCGCTACCACTATTCTAAAGGCCAGGGCGTTTAAAGCGGGCCGGGATCCAAGCAATATTGCTTCCGGCCTCTACACCATAGAGGAGGCCTGGTCGGACAATGCATACTATACCCACCAGGGCTGGGAGTTCAATTCCCTGGATATCGATCCAGACACTCCCGGATGGCAGTTGCCTGAATGCAGCGAGGAAGGGAAACAAGTCGCCATCTCCCCGGGCGTGCCGGGCGGCAGCGCTGAATACGCACCCTGCGAAAATGGCGACCCGCCGCTTTCCCCGGATAAGGTTGTGGATGAACAGTCAGAGCCATATATCAACCCCTACGGGACACCTCATTTGATCTACGCCCTTATACCCGACCGTGATGTCGGTGATTGGACCCACCATTCCATGGGCGGCACCTGGATGTACTGCGGGCAATACGGCGGCATGGGCGAGACCGCACTGGTCTTTGAAATCCCGAGTCCTCCATCCCCACAGGAGGGTCACCACACAGAAGTCCGGGTAGGATGGACTTTCTTCACAAGGCAGCCAGACGAAACAAGCCCCTCCCAAATAGGGAGAGGTTATGAGGAGGACTTTGAACACACCGACTGGCTGGAGCGGATAGTCATCACAGATGCAGATGGAATATATAAGATCAGCGAGCGTTGGGAGCAAATAGAAGACACGACAAGGCCCGACATCTGGTGGCACTGCGTCACCCAAGTCTGGGAACTCGCGGATATGCCTTCAAAGGTGTATATCAAGGTCTATGCCAGGACCTTTTCCAACGCTGTCCTGTTAGACAGGGTTGATATTGAAACCCGCTGCGTGGAGGGATTCAGGCCCCCGCAAGTGTTGAGCACATCTCCGGATAACGGCGCTACAGGGGTGAAGGTCGATTCACCCATTTTTATTACCTTCACAAGACCTATGGATAAAGAGGCAACTGAAGGGGCCTTCAGCATTTTTCCGGATGTTGGCGGACATCATTTTGCCTGGGAGGATATAGACAAAACCATGGTTTTTACTCCTGAGGCCTATCTGCTTTGTGATGCTGGGTACAGTGTGACTATTTCGACGGACGCTGCTGCCGCTATAGAAGATCTCAACATGGTGGATAGTCATACTTTTTTGTTTACTGCTGAGCCTTACACTGAGCCGGCCCCAGAGGTTGACGGCCTGCCCGAGGGCACCGTGGCAACCGATGAGGCCACCATCACCGTGGGCGGAGCCGGGGTGTATAGATACAAATACAAGCTGGATGATGATATCGAATGGTCGGGCCCCTTTCCTCTAAGCGCCCTTTTGACCCTGTCCGGGCTTTCAGACGGAGAACACATCCTTTATTTTAGTATAGAGGATGCTCATATGAACTGGCATGAATTAGATCCGGTCACCTGGATAGTAATGGTTCCACCCACCGTGGACAGCACATCCCCTGGTGACGGGAAGAGCACGCCTATAAGCACTAAGATCAAGGTCACATTCAGCGAGCCCATGGATCAGGAAAGCGTTGAGAGCGCTTTCAGTATCGAGCCTCCCGTGTCAGGAGCATTTAGCTGGTCCGGAAATACATTGACTTTTGCGCCTGATGAGAGCCTCACCGCAGACATTACCTACACGGTAACTATAGATGCCTCAGCCAGTGACGTTGCCGGTAACTCCATGGTCTCCCTTTATTCCTGGTCATTTTCTACTTATGCGGTGGCTGAAATCCGATGCTCTGATGTGGCGGATACCTATGTGTTGATGGGCGGTATGGGCGGTGTTGGCTATCCAACGAGAGATCGCCTGATGGCTGCCGCATGTCCCATGGTTGACGCGAGAATACTCGTTAAGTTTGACCTTTCCGGGCTTGACGGCGTAGATGCCGAGCAGATCAGCAAGGCGGAACTCTGCTATTACATGATTGATCGAGTTGAAGGCAAGTCCATGGAGATGGAACCTACAGCTCCTGCGGGGACTCCCATGTACGGCTTCATTTACGTTCTGGATAATACATGGAGTGAAGCCGAGCCGGGAACCCCGGGCTATACGGACTGGAATACCAAACCTGGGTATGCGACCGGCGCTCCGATGGTTCTCGCCACGCACAGCAGCGGCAACTACAGCTCAGGGTCGATAGATGTCACAGAGATCGTAAAGGGCTGGGTGAGAGGAGATTATGAAAACAACGGAATTGAGCTTAAAGATCACGATGACCGGTGTTACGTGGATTTGGAGCATGATGAGGGTTTCCCGTGGTACTGGGCCTCAAGAGAGAGGGACGGCGGGCAGAGCGCGCCCTATCTCTCCGTAGAGATACAGGCAGACTGCTTGAGGATTACTGATAAGCCTGCCGCCTTGCCTGATCTGTCATTTGGCGAAACCATCACCTTTGAGGCAGAAGGCGGCAATGGCTCGTACGCATGGCAGGTCACAGGGCCTGAGGGCGGTGATGTCACAGATCAAGCGCTTTCAGAAAAGAGCGGGAGCACGACGGTCTTTACGGCCCCTGGGACAGCGGGAATCTACAAGATCACTGTGACAGATGGCATAGACAGCGACAGCATTTTCGTGGGGGTACGAGATCCTGATTCATACACTCCTCCTCAAGAACTTTATGATCTATCCCAAGAACTCTTTCCTCTTTTTATGGGGGGACAAATCAGTGCAGATGACCAGCAAGGCATCTATGGTATATGTGAAAAGATAGTAAGTGATATCGGAAGCTCGGGCATGCTGAGAGAGATCACGGTGATCAACGGAGGGCCTGAGTCGCTTGTCGGCGGAACCGGCAAGTCTTACGGCGCGAGCGCCGCAATAGCTATTATAGATAACCCTCATCAGGCCAGCCAGGAAGTCGGGGTTGTTGATCAAAACGGCAACACAGTCTGCAAAATAGCGATTACTGCAGGTGATATTGATGCTCAGGCAGGAAACAAAATCTATGCAGTGGCAACCGAAACCGGCATTTCGTCCTGGAGCGGCGCATCAGGTGTTTACAGTTTTGCCCTTTACCGTGAAGACGGTCAAAAGCTGGACAACGCATTGATCAGCAATCTCGTCATCACCATGAGCTTTGACAAAAATCTGATTGTCTCTGACGAGCTGCGCGACGGGGCCTATTCTATTGTCTTTACAGAGGGAACGGCACAGTTCTTCACAGCAGATGAAGAAGACCCGAAAAGCTCAGTGCCGGTCAGTGATATCAACGAGGTGAACTACGATGAAGGCTGGGTTGAGTTCAAAGTGGATCATTTGACTACATTTGGCATGGGCAACAGCAGCGCCGGCGCCGCCATGACGGGCTCCAAGAGCGATGAAGTAGGCGGCCTTGGCGGCTGCTTTATTACCACGGCTGGTTATCCTGATTTTGGCAAATGACATTCTCAAACTCTTCGGAAATCCTCAATTACAGATCCATGCGCTACTCCGGCCCCGCACTGATCCCCACCGTCATTGCAATCTTTGCGGCGCCGTAACTTTCTCACAGACTTCCAGTGCTTTCGAAAACAAATTGCCAATTAGTGAAGGTCTGGGAACACCAGGAAATTCAGGGAATTGACATTTTCGTAAATCCATTGTGAACTTGAAACTCAATTGCGGGACGCAAAAGGATCCCTTTTCACTGTTTGAAGGGTCCACTAGCTATCTACATAGCTCAGGATCTTAACTTTTGTGTCAAGTTTTTGTGACAGAATCGAGTGCAAGAGGTGACCGAATGCTGGATACTGCTTTCTGGATGCTGGACGAAACAAGGAATGCCTTTTTCTTCATCTATCCGGCATCCAGCATCGCGGAGCCTCGTCGGTTTGAGGCGAAGCTTCGCCAGTCAACATAATCAAAATCCTGATCAAGTTGCTAGTGATTCCATAAATCGTTTACAGCCGCTATGTCGGGATAAGCCTTAGTATCTTCGAGGACAATAGAAGGTTGCTATGTGGTCAACTGAGAAACATCCTGGGGAGCCTTTCAGAAAAATATCCATGAGCAAAGAGAGCAGGATTCTTTAAGGTGAGATCACGCGACACTGTTTTCTTGAACGGCTTTGGGCGGTCCGCATCTTCAAGCCTACAGCTTTGGAGGAGGTACATGACTTAATACGCAGAACAAGGGAGGTTCATATTATGAGGAGTCTTGATAAGAAAAGTAGCCATGTGGATGGAGAGAGACCCGATTCAAAGGAGCCTTGTGTTGAGCAAATCACAGAGGGCTTGAGTCGAGCGGATGAACCCGTTTCCGAGGTAAATGAACCGGGGCCGGATTCGGCAGTGGAACGGTCAAGTTGCGAGAGAAAGTTTTCGAGACGTGCAATTCTTCGGGCAGGATTCGCCTTACCCGCAATTCTAACAACCCAGTTGTTTTCGATTACCTGCGCGTGCTGTCACGAATATCGCATGCCTCAAAAGGGCCGCCCCGGGCAGTGTCATGAAACTCAATCGAAAATTGAATCAATCTCGGTGCTCTGCCACGAATATCGTATTTGTGGACCTTGTCATGCACAGGATGAGGTAAGCTGGGAAGAAATTCAATCATTATATAATGAGTGTCAATCAATGCTTCCGAAAACTAAAAAGCCCACAGAGTAGTAATACTCTTTGCAAAACAAGTTGCATTTTAGCAATTGACCCTGGCGCTTCGCTTCAGGGTTATGCACGGAAGAGACTCGCTGACGCGTCGAGTTTTTTAGGAGGAACATGATTCACGGGGCAAACAAATATAAGGCACTGAAAATGATGGGGCACTCAAAAACCGGTGAACTCCAGTAAGCCAAATAGACACGTAAAGATAGTCTCCCCAATGAACGTGCAGAATCAGATCCCGTATCAAAATGATGTCGTTACCATCATTAAACGCGGGGCTCTATTCTTGGTAATTCATTCAAAGAACGCTCGGTGGTATGTGACGGATCAATTAGGTGCGGAGCTGATTGTCAGTGCATTGAATCATATGGAAAAGGTTGATGGACCTGTCCCCTGTAGCCTAGCCGAGGCTATCTATCTCCGCAGGTTGATTACCAAGCACTTTTTCCACCCTCCTGTTGACATGCCCGTGCACATACCAAACGTAGTCTGTCTTTCCCTCACTGAACGCTGTAATCTAGAATGTGACTACTGTTTTTACTCTGCGAGTTACAGAGACTCGCGAGCACTGCACGTTGAAGATCCGCCTCATCATAGCGTTTCTTTGCTTTTTGAGGAACTGAGAAGGATGAATCCTAAAGCACGGGTATATCTTACAGGAGGAGAACCATTCATGCATCGGGATATTTTCGATTTCCTCGCATTAATCAAATCGAACAGTCTTTATGCAGGCGTGGTGACGAACGGGACCCTTCTGAACCGAAAAAAGGTAGAACATCTCGGGAAAATTGGAGTGGACGAAGTGAGGATTTCTCTCGATGGAGTGCATGAAAAAACTCATAACGCTACGCGTCCGGGGACTTTCAGAAAGGTCATGAAAGCTATCGATTTGTTGGAGGACTTCTCTATTCGTGTCGTGATCAGCATGACCGTGACGACTCAGAATGAGCATGAGATCCAGGAACTGTCAGATTTTGCGGCAAATCGGGGCTTTGCGCTGAATTTTTCCCATGTTGTTCCGACTGGACGCGCTGCTAAAAAGCGGGAACTCTTGCCGGACTATGAAGAACTAGTCCGGCAGATTGCTCTTGCGGAAAAGAGACATCGCTTCGGTTTCTTCTATATTGAAAACAGCCAGGGGTTACGCCGTCACACCTGTGGCCTTGCTGGTCAGTCTCTTTACGTTAATCTGAAAGGTGAGACAGAGCCGTGCAACATGTTGGCGAAAACCAAACACCGGATAGGAAACGTTTTTGTACATGGCCTCGCTAGAACACTTTGCTCGGAAGGTGCCCGAAGGGTGCGAGTGCCTGTAGACGAAATGAGTTCTTGCTCCGACTGTTACATTCGCTACATTTGTGGTGGCTCCTGCCGGGCGTCGTCTTATTTTGCCCTTGGGGCCATGAATACTCGAGGCCCAGATTGCCGTTTTAAATACTCGGAGATCATTGAGTCCATGTTTTGTAATGCTCCTTACTGGCCTGCGGCAAAGAGAAACATGGAGATTGCAATTTCTTGATATCACAGTAGCACTGCATCATTTCAGGGAATGGCTTCTCGAAACCAAGAAGTTAAAGCTACACTCTTGGCCTGTCATTCACCTTATTGCTTGCGGTCCCACTATAATTTATGATCAAGAAATGCTGGGATGCGGCCCATGGGGTCGCATATGGGCAATGCCTCGATCTTTAGAGCTTGTTTATCCCCAAGGTTATGCACCTGCTAAAATGCTTCCCAAAAGGACTAACTACATAATAGTACTCTATGTTCCCCGTGTTTTCACGACCGACGATTTATTACAGACCGTGCTGCATGAATACCTTCATGTCGGATTTCATAAAGGGTCCTCCTTGACACACCCTCCTTACCAAGAGGGTGTGTTTGTGAAACGTTCCATAGAAATGGCAAGTGAGATACGAAATCTGAAAGGTTTCGCGAATTTCTCAGTAATATTTGACCCTTCTTGGTTACATCTTAAGAAATTCGGTGTTTATGGACTGACCTCGCCTCTCGTCAGTAAAAGATCATTCTCTCTCATTGGCAAACAACTTCGACTGGTCTCTTTGGACGTTACCGAACTAGATTGATTAATGCACCTCACTGTGGCACAATTTTATGATGCAAGGACGAACCGGGTGACTAGTGATTTCCATGCTGTCCGGTCACTTGTAAAAGGAGCTCGAAATGTTCTTGAAGTGGGATCAGGTACGGGTCGCATAGTTAAGGACCTCTTGGATAAGGGAATTCAGCGGATAGTTGGAGTAGAATCTGACCGAGAGAAATGGAATATTGCGTTCACCAGATACGGTAAAATCCCTGGAGTCGAGATGGTGAACGATGATTTCCTTGAATTCTACTCAAAAGAAAGGTTCGATCGGATTCTTTTCGCCTTTAACGTTTTGGCTGAGTTTATTGAGATTCCAAACCGTGTACTCGCCATTAAAAGGGCAAAAAGCTTACTATCCGAAAACGGGCGAATTGTTCTACTCAATTTTTTGCACGATTTTGGAACTTGGCAATCTCCCGAGTCCCATTATGAATTCCCTATTAATGATGAACGAATTGGTAATTGGAAGTGCTCCATAACCTGTTTAAGAGATGTCATAAATCAAATCTCCCGTTGCAAAATTGTCTATTCTACCCCGGATAGCCCCCTTCAGGTTACAGACAAATACTCAATGGCTTTAATTACAAGAAATGAGCTTTTGACGCTTTTTGAAGCGATGGATTTGGAAGTCAGTGAGGAATATGGCTCGCTCGGGCTAGATCCATTGACAGAAGGAAGCGACATGATGATTCATGCAGTGAGACAGAAGCCATGAGTCGCCAATCGTCAGTGGCGGTTCGCACAGTAGCATTTGAGGTAATTGAGAAATGCAACCTCTTTTGTGAATTTTGTGTTCGTAGTTCTAACAGAGAGAGTTCTGGAATACTATCCAGTGAGCAATTTTCACGATGGGTGCATCTTGTGACCCAGTGTTTCCCTAACCTTGGCAACATAGCACTGACAGGAGGTGAACCTTTTCTTCATCCAGAGCTTGTCCGTTTCACGAGAATCGCCAGGTGCGCCGGGCATTCAGTATGTATTACCACTAATGGCACCGTGCATCGGCAAAATGATCTTGAGGCATTTCTTAGTCTAAAAGGTGTTCATATAATTGTCTCAATAGACGGCCCAAACGCAGCTATTCATGATATGATGAGAGGATTGGCAGGAGTCTTTGACCGCGTGCTCAGTTTCGCTATGTTGTGTCAGGAGTTGGGCTTGGTGTTTTTAGTCAATATGACTGTTACCGAGAAAAACTACCTTTACGTTTACGAAACGGCATTCCTCGCATGGAATGTTGGTGCTCTCGACTTGAGCGTTGCCCTTGTCAAGCCCCAGGGACGCGGCCGACCGATCCAGAATGCAGACGTTGTTTTTACAGAGGTTGGGCGACAGATTATGCTTGCAAAGCGGGACTTCGAGCCCGACATGAACGTGCGCTTTACCGACCCACTGGCACATATAATAGATGTGTCTCTTGCCCTTCCGGGCCTAGAGCGAACGTGCGGAGCAGGTTCAGGAGCACTACATGTCCAATGTGACGGAACCGTTTTGCTTTGTACGTCTTCTAGTGAATTCCTGGGAAACATCGAAGATTTGGGAAACGATCTTGCAAAGCGAGTTCGGACTGACCCCAGACTCAACGTTATTGCAGCTAGGTCTGGACTTGGCGGGGCTTGTAATGGCTGTGATTTCGTTAAGACGTGTGGTGGTTGTCGGTGCCGAGCGTCAAAGACCGAAGAGGGCTTTTTAGGTCCTGACCCACTATGTCCAAAGAATACGTTTCAACAGGATCCATTAGTAATCCAGGAAATCCTCGAAGCTGCTATAGATCGACTGAAACTCGATCAGGCAAGTGACCCACCAGCACTGCGTACCTGGTTGGAAGAATGGAAAGCAAGGGAATCCTTCACTCGCAAAAAGCTCGACTTTCTACGCCAGCGGCGGTGGGGTCACAACATCGACCTAGGACATGGCCTCTTTGTAGAGGGGGAGATGAAGTGGAGGCACATCACCATTCTTCGGCGTTTTCTGGAATATGGTACTATCCCTACTAATCTTGCTGATGTCTGTATACTTGACATTGGTGCGTGGACGGGAGGGGAAGCCTTGCTTCTCGCCGCCCTTGGGGCAAGAGTCGATGTGTATGAGGAGTCTCCCATTTACCGAGAGACGATTGAATATCTCGCTGATCAGTTTCGTCTACCAGTGCGGGTTGCCGGTTCGTCAATGTATGTGCTTGCACAGCGTGAATCTTTGAACTATGATTATGTGTACCTTACGGGTATCCTCAGTCACCTTTCCGACATCGTTGTAGCACTTCGTATTGCTTTCAACCATCTGGCAAATGGCGGCTTGGCACTCATCGAAACGCAAACAAGTTATTCACCAACAGGTGAAGACGAGTTCTGGGGGCCAAGCCGCGAGGGATGGGTTTGGTTCAATCCTAGTCGGCTTACAATACTCGAAGCTCTTAAAACGGTAGGTTTTCGGAACGTTCGCATCGTGGATTTCGGGGCTAATCGGCGCTTCCAGCTCTCGGCACAACGAATTGAATGGCTTTCTATGCCAATAAGATCAGGGCTTTCGATTCCTGATATCCCATAGAGTTGACATATACTTCAAAAGCATTAGCGGGCACTGGGGCGTCCGTGAAATATTGACATTTGCGCCTTACAACCCCCTGAATACCCTTCTTGGTTTCGTTTTTGGCTAAGGACTTTACCCTAATAGACTTCTATCAAGCATACAGATCATCCTTCAGATAAACCGATCCCGGCAGAGGCGGAGTTTCACAATCCCACCATTCTATTACTCCAACATCCCAATTCGGAGCTAAGTGCACATCTGCCAGCGCTCTCCAGCCGTGAAGATGCGGCGCCATAACTTTCTCACAGACTTCCAGTGCTTTCGAAAACAAATTGCCAATTAGTGAAAATTGGCGAAGTCGCCTGAATTCCGGGGAATTGACATTGAAGCAATATAATTGTAGTTGAGACTCATATTCGCAGGGTGCCCCTTAAATGTTTGGTCGCGCTCTGTGCCCGCTGTTAACAATTTGAGAGAAAAGGGGGTGAGACGTATTGGAGTGAGGAGGCACGATGTGCAGGGATTCTCCCCAGCGCGGTCTTTGATGGGGACAGATCTCTTGTAAGTGGAAACCGTTATCAACCAAGAGAAACAAAAAGGAGCAGTTGAGATGACGAAGCTGAGGAAGAATGTTTTAATTTTGATGTTTGCGGTGGCCCTCGTGACCTGGTTCAGCCAGGCGGCTGTGGCCGACTATGTAGATCCGCCGGACTGGTCGAGTAATCCATATTATACCCACCAGTCCTGGGATTTTATCCAGTCTGCAGGGGCATTCGATGCAGTCACTGGCAAGCTAGAGAATCCGTATGCGCCCGAAGGGACCTGGGTAAACCCATACGATACGCCGTATTTTACCCATACGAACTCTGATCCTCCGGAGGGTACGTGGGGATGGACCGATTACGGCATGGGTATGTTCAACCCGAACACTTACGGTTCCTACGGTGGCATGGCGTCCGGGTATGTGCAGTTCGAAATCCCGAATGCGGCTGTTGTGGACCTCAAGAAGGAACTCTGGATCCAGTATGTCCTGTACCTGCCTCGAGATGGCGCAGGCCCTGATGGGGCGGCTAACGCCAGCGTGTGGACCGATGGAGGAGAGGGTATACGGATCGATAAGTACTGGGAACAAGTTTATGAGGGCGAGCCTGGCTCTGGCTACACTGGTTTGTGGTGGATGGTGACTGAGCTATGGGAGATCGATCCCCAACCCGGCAAGGAGTACGTAAAGATCTTTGCGGATAAAACGGGCGGTCCTGCTGTCCTGATCGATGAGGTTGACATCGACACCAGATGCGTGCCCATCCCCGGCGCCGTGTATCTACTCGGCTCCGGTCTCATTGGGCTGATCGGTATCAGGCGCAGGAAGAAGTCATAAACACGTCTTCGTTGCCTGCCAAAGACCCGCCTACAAAAACCAACCCACCCTGGCGCAGGGCTGGCAGGCGCTGAGCAGCCCGTGTCCGTTTATGAAAAGCGGACACGGGTAAGTACCAGTGACACTTGGAAAATGATGAATGGAAAATGGTGAGTATCAGCAAGTAGTATTCAGTAGGGATGAGACGCTACGGGCTAAGCAAGCAGTGCCCAAAACCACTGATTATGACAACCAATGACTAATAACCCTGATGAAATGATTCTGTCTCAGTGGAATGGCAAGCAATTTGCCCAGGTCAAATTGATATCTGTTTGACAGGCAAGGCAAAAATTTCACAGGGCAGGCAAATGACAGGACTGAGAGGAGAAGAATCATGAAAAAGCTATTATTTTTGTCTCTGTTTGTAGCGCTTTCCGTGGGGCTGATGGCTCCGGCGAATGCAGCTATTGTTAATGTTGATGTAATAGAAATGGTTATGCCGCTATGGGGGGCTGGTATTGGTATATGGACAGAGAATATGCCAAAGCCTATGAGTACGATCCCCCCAGCTATAGTGCCTGGGGTTACTCCAAATTCGACATCGAAGGTGATCTGGCCGGCTACACCTCGGACATGATTATCGATGCCAGTTTCGTTTTCTTATAAGACACCAAAGGAAGGTGCTGGTCTCACGCCTGTGCCGATCGGTGAAACAGATAATTTCGACATAAACGCCTATGATGGTGTGTACAATGCAAATCCTGGTTATGCGGGAGGCCCGGTCCATTATGACCACACGGTTGTCGCTGACTACGAGTGGATTACCATTGATGTTACGGACATCGTGAAGGGCTGGCTGGGCGGAACGTATGACAACAACGGCATTGAAATCGCAAAATTTGGTTTTGAAGATGGTTATGGCTGGTACTGGAACACCATGGAGGCAGGTGAAAACAATCCCTACCTTGAAGTAAACGCAGTGCCGATCCCAGGCGCGATATACCTGTTAGGTTCGGGGCTCGTCGCGCTTGTGGGTCTGAGACGGAGGAAATCATAGATACGCCTTCCGTGTTCGTAGGTCTTTGATTCACTCTCCTCCGCGGCCTCCGATTCCGAGAGGCCGGGCAGGTCCGTCTTCATGCGGCGGGCCTGCCTCCTTTTTTTTGGTCAGTTCCCTATGCCACCGTGGGAGAATGGGATGGGGAGCAACATAGCTCAAATTCAGGAGAGGCTGAGATTATGAAGACAGAAAGAATAACTTCGGCAATATTTTTCTTCATTGTATTTTTATGGCTTTTACTGCCGTGCTTTCTCCACGCGCAGGATAAAGAAAAAGTAAACCCCATAAGCCCTCAGATTGCCGCCAGTATCGAACGAATGCAAGAGGATGTGCGGGCCCAAGGCTATACCTTTACAGTGGGCCACAACAAGGCAATGCAGTATTCCCTGGAGCAGCTTTGTGGATATGTTCATCCGCCAGAGGGTGTACGCGTAAAGACATTATTTGAACGCCCAATGGGGACGGTTTCTCTGCCAAACCGGTGGAATTGGATGGACCACAACGGGGTTACTTCCATCAAAGACCAGCACCCTTCAGGCACTTGCTGGGCATTTGCCACAGTAGGCCCTATTGAGTGCAACATCCTGCTCCATGACGGTCTCGAAGAAGACATTTCGGAGCAATATATCATTTCGTGCAACAACGAAGGCCGTGGCTGCAACACTGGCGGATGGGCGGTGCACAAGTACCATTGCGTTATCCCTCCGGGGGAGGCTGCCCAGGACGGGTTTTCCGGGGCTGTGCTTGAGATTGACTTTCCTTACCTGTGTCCTGATTGGCCTTCAGGCACGCCGCCCTGCACCGAAGCACCGGTATACCCTCTGCCACGCTCGTACTGGCTGGATTCGTTTGCTTACATGAACAATACGGTTGAAGAGATCAAACAGGCCCTTTTCACCTACGGGCCGATATCGGCTTCCGTGGCCGTAGACCCTTATTTTCAGGCATACACCGGCGGCGTCTTTAACCGTAATTACGACTCCATGACAAATCATGCCATTACCCTGGTCGGCTGGGATGACAGCCAGGGCGAAAACGGCGTATGGTTTCTTAGAAATTCATGGGGTACGGACTGGGGAGAAGACGGTTATATGCGTATTGAATACGGGTGCAGCCGGGTGGGGGAGGACCCCGGGTATGTGGTGTACAAAGGCGGCGCGAGTAATCCCTGCGGGATCATTTCCTTTGACGATGAGGGATACTCGTGCTTGGCAGTTGTGGGGATCATCCTGCGGGACAGCGACCTTGCGGGCACAGGCTATTATGAGGTGACTGTCACAACGGGAAGCGGGGATTCAGAAACCATCGCTCTGAGCGAAGATGGTAGTTCCGGAGACTTTTTCGGAGATATTGTTACCATAGAGGGGACGCCGAACCCGGATGACGGAACCCTTCAGGTGTCATCAGAAGAGATAATCACAGTGGCCTATGTTGATGCTGACGATGGAAGGGGCGGCGTAAATGTTGCCAAGGAGAATTCGGCTTACATAGACTGCGTGCCACCGGATTTTGACGGCCTGGCCTCGGCCGCACCCGGAAACGGGCACGTGTCGCTGGCCTGGAATGCTGCGGGCGATCCCCATGATCCCATTAAGTACAACATATACAGGGACCAGACCCCAGGGGAGCCGATCGGTACTCTTATCGCAACGACATGTGAACTGGGCTACAGGGACTACTCGGTTGAACCCGGCGAGACATATTGCTATGTGGTCCGCGCCATGGATGGTCTGGAAAACGAGGATGATAACACGGTTGAGTATAGCGCTATTGCCCTTGCGCCATTTCATCTGGAGCGTGTGAGCGTGGCAGATGACGGCACACAAGGCGATGGCGCCAGTTCAAAGGCTTCCATCAGCGGTGATGGCCGGTATGTCGCCTTTGAATCCTCTGCGGCCAACTTGGTGACAGGAGACACGAACAACAGGAAAGACATTTTTGTCTATGACAGGGAGACAGATACGATCGAGCGGGTAAGTGTTGCAACTGATGGCGCACAGGCCAACAGAGACTGCTCAAAACCGTGCATCAGCGGTGATGGCCGGCATATTGCCTTTGAATCCTCTGCGGCCAACTTAGTGACAGGAGACACAAACAACAGGAAGGACATTTTTGCCTATGACAGGGATACAGATACCATCGAGCGGGTAAGTGTTGCATCGAACGGCACACAGGGGAATGGTTCAAGCTACAAAGCGCGCCTCAGCTCAGATGGCACGTTCGTGGCATTCCACTCCTTTGCCACCAATCTCGTTTCAGGGGATACGAATGGCAAGAGTGACGTATTTGTCTATGACAGGGATGCGCATGCCATTGAGCGGGTAAGTGTAGCGGATAACGGCACACAGGGCGATGGGGCCAGCGAGACCCCCTCTATCAGTGGTGATGGCCGGTATGTGGCCTTTGAGTCCTCTGCCGAAAACCTCGTTGATGGGGATACAAACGGCAGTAAAGACATTTTTGTTTATGACCGGGATGCCGGCGCCATTGAGATGGTCAGCCTGACGAGCGCGGGTGGCCAGAGCGACGGGGCCAGCTCCGATTCAGCCATTAGTGCAGATGGAAGGTTTGTTGCCTTTGCGTCTTATGCCGCAAACCTTGTGCCGGGAGACACAAACGGGAAAAATGACATCTTCGTCTATAACCGTGATACCGACACCATCGAGATGGTGTCAGTATCGAATGAGGGGGTCCAGGGTATTACGACGAGTGACAACCCCTCTATCAGCGAAGACGGTCGATACGTCTCCTTTGATTCCTCTGCCTCCAATCTCGTGGCGGGAGACACCAACGGAGACGCTGATATTTTTGTTTACGACCGCAATACCGACACCATTGAGCGCGTGAACCTGGGTGAACACGGCATACAGGGAGAGGGTGGCAGCGCTGGTTCGGCAATTAGTGCGGATGGCCGATATGTGGCTTTCGAATCCTCTGCCTCTAATCTCGTGCCTGATGATACAAACGGGGTAAGCGATATCTTTGTCGTAGGCCCGTTGTGGGTAGCGGATTCAGATGAAGACGGCATACCCGATGACGGTGACTGGAGCGGAGTCGCTGGAGATAATCCGTGCACACAAGGAAACACGGCCAATTGTGATGACAACTGCCGACTCACGCCCAACCCGGACCAGGAAGATACGAATGGGGACGGCTATGGCAATATCTGCGACTGCGACCTGGATAATGACGATGCAGTGGGACCTGCGGACTTCGGATTGTTCAGACCAGCCTGGGGCAGCACGCCGGGTGATCTCAACTGGGACGCGGATGCTGATTTTGATGTGAATAGAGCGGTTGGCCCGTCCGATTTCGGGATCTTCAGGCAACGCTGGGGCAGCAGCGCGCCGTTTGAGTAAAATCTGACTACAATCCTATGGCCAGGCAGTTGAGGAGGCAAAGATGGCAAAGAGATCCTTGTTCGGGTTTATACCATTTCAGGTACCTTTTGTAGTTGCGTGCTTAACTGCAGTCACTCTTTTTCTGGGTGGGGTATCAGCAGACCAGGTCACATACGAATATGACGAGTCAAATCGCGTTGTCAGGGTAGTTTACGGGGATCGAACAGAGATTACATACGCTTATGGTGAAACAGGAAACAGAACCGAAAAGCATGTAGAAAAGCCTGGCCCCTGTCTCGCGTGTCATGCTTCGGGCTCACTCGATGAGAATTGGCAGGAAAGTTTCAGGGCAAAAGTCGAATCAGGGGAAATGACTCAAGAAACCATAGAAGTCATGTTGAAAAGTATCCAGGAGGTCACAAAAAACCATGGCGATAATAAGCTTCGCCAGAACATGTCGTCAGTTTACACCTTTTTTGAAGAATTACATATAGGCCCTTTGAGCTCTTTGAGATCCAGATAGGTCGGTACGTGCAGCCATTTGAATGTCTACAAAATGGAGGAAAACAGTGATGTATGGTCAGGGAATTCCGTCAAGAAGTCAGAGGAAGATTATGTCATCCTTGGTGCAGTTTGCCCGTAAAGTCTTTAAGCTGTCTTCCATATTCATCATTTCCATGCTGGCGTATGTGTCAACGTGTGGCTCATTTGCTCATGCGCTTGAGCCGGGCTGGAAGATGGTTTCAGCCCCGCTTGTCTCGCCTCAAGAGGCAAGGCAGATAATGAAGGATCGGGCCGTGGGGCCCCTTGGGGGAGCCGGCGGTCTCCTTCAGATCGAGATCACCCCGGAGATCCGGGAGCTGGCCAGGTCATTAGAGGATGATCCCAAGCTTATCTATGAGTTTGTGCGCAATCATATTGACTATGTCCCTTACTATGGAGCGCTAAAAGGGGCTACCCTGACGCTGGTTGAGCGCAGTGGCAATGATTTTGACCAGGCCACCCTGATGATCGCCCTTTTGAGAGAGAGTGGGTATAGCGCCGAGTACGTTTACGGCGAGATGACCATCCCCAACCACGGCGCTGCTGATGACTATGACATGGAGCACTGGCTGGGGGTAGATGCAAATTCTTCAGTGATCTCCGAGGTGCTGGCCGACGGGGGCATCCCGGCCACGGTTTATTCGTCCTATACTTATATGCATCGTGTTTGGGTGAAGGCTACGATAGAGGACGTGAACTATCTCTTTGATCCGGCCTTGAAGCCCTGGCAAGAGATTGCGGGGATCGATATTGCCAGTGCCATGGGATATGATAAGGCCGAGTTATTGTCGGCGGTCGGGGGAGAAGTGGGTACGGACTATGTGCGGAACCTGAACGAAAGCGGCCTGAATGCCAAGCTGGCCGAATATGCGACCGATCTGATCGATTTTATCCGTGCCAATTACCCGAAAGTCGGAGTGGAGGAGATTATCGGGGGCAGGGAGATCATCCCTGAATATCTGGAGGGATACCCGACGGACTTGAGATTCCCTTACACGGTGGTTGAAAACTGGGATAACGTGCCTGACGAATATGTACATAAGGTGCGTATTGAGCACGGCGGCATAGACGAGGAGTTTCATATTGCCGAGGTCGCGGGAAAGCGGCTTTGGATCACCTATGAGACTGGAAGGATGGGCTCATCCGGTTCCGGATCAGGAGCCATCCCGCCCGAAAGTAAGATTCCACTTTCTCTTGCCGGAAAAATTCGAATAAAGGCCGCCGGCCCGGTCAAACCCCCTGCTCCGGGGGTTAAATCAGAAGTCGTGCCTGAAATGGAAAAGATGGGTCCCCGTCTGGACAGAGGGGCTGAGGAAGATGCGGGTGTCCGCGGCGGCACCTGGGATTTTGGAAAGGTCTATCCCAACAGATACGCCCAGGGTGGTTATCAGGTGACAAACCCGAACTCGGTAACCGTTCAGGTTGTGCCTAAAAAAAATAAACTGACCATAAAAACAAGCTAAGGAGACTATCACCGTGATTAAAAGATCAATTTATATCGCATTAACGGCATTATTGTTCCTATGCATACAAAGCCCTGCCTACGCTTCACTCATATCAACCATTATTAGAGATGCTACAAATCAATTGGACATCACATGGTCTTGGGATGAAACAGTACCATCCGAAGATGTTCCAGTGTTATCTAACTGGAAAGGTCATATTTCGCTTCAGTTTTTTCCTGCTTCTGCTCCTAATGATTTTATTGGCGGCATGGGCATTACCGAATATTTCCAAAATGATCATCCAGCCTCATTCGCTATATTAATTGCTCCATTTAAAATAGATCAGTATGGGATATTGACAGACTTTAATACTTCAACCACAAATGCAAATTATCATTTTATATATGTCAGAGACCCTAATCCTGCAGAATCAGTCATTCATTTAACTGCGACTGCTGTGCCCATTCCCGGCGCAATCATATTATTTGGTTCGGGCCTACTTGGTCTGTTCATCACCCAAAAACGAAAAAAATATACAATTAGCACAACCTTTCGCTGCACGTGACAACAAAACGCTAGCGCGTTTTGTTGTCACGTGCAGCTTTTCATCTATGTGTCCTTGAGCAGCAACCCGAGCGGGGCCTATTCAATCCAGTCCGGCGGCGGGTGGCACTCTCTGGCTCCGGGACAGTCCCACACAGTGACGGTCAGGCTTACCGGCCAGGGCCAGTCTCCTGGGACAAAGACTGGAGAGCTAAGGATTCTGTGGTATTACCAGGGCAGCCAGTTTGCTGATGACCGGACGAATCTCACCGGAATTATTGCCCATGACCCGGACCTTTCCGGGGCAGGTCTCAATTTTGGTCAGACCTATTTAGGGGAAACCCGCGATGGAACGTGCTGGATACAAAACGACAGCGAGGAATCCTTGTCTTTGACGATTGACAGCATATCCATTCAGGGTTCTGATCAAAACCGTTTTGAGATTCTCAGCGGCGCAGGCGGCGGCACGCTTTCCCCGGGACAGCGCAGGGATATCGAAGTCCGTTATTTAGCAGATGTCGTGGGCGCCCACGATGATGCCTATATATTAATCGAGTTTACCTATGACGGCCTGGCCTATCATGGTGACAGTGGAGCTAACCTTTCATTATCGGGCGAGACCCTGCCTCTTCCCACGGCCAAACTCTGGCTGGACGATGACCTGACCACACAAGGAGACAGCGCTGGCACCATGATCCTGAGCATCGATCATACTTACCCTGACGAAGGCGGCACTTACTGTGATCAGAGCGCTGAGTACAACAAGATGAAGCCGGGAGATTTGACCTATGTGATCATCTCCGATTTCGGGGGAAGCAAAGCGGGCCTGTTGCTCAAAAAACGGCAGAGGATCATGGAGGAATACCGGGCCAACGGTCTGCCGGATGACTCCAGGGAGGTGCTTACCGAGACATTGAACGTGATGGGCCAGACCTGGATGGAAGAGACGACCCTGAACGAAGACATGCTCTCGGAACTATGGGGTGTGATCTCCATCAGGCACCACCGATTCGGGGTTGTGGCTCAGGAGACAGGCTATTATATTGATGTGAAGGCCCAGGTGGGCTCTCACATTTCCAAACATAATGACGAGCTGGCGGAAAATGCCTGCTTCAGGGCGAGCAATTTCCTGATGAGCGCCATGGAGCACGGTGTTCTGGAGCAGTTGCAGATAGACGTGCCTGCCGCCTCCACGGTGAAGCTGTTTCAGATCGCCAACAGCCAGGGGCATAAGATATTCATGGCCAATGCGGATAATTACTCAACAATAGAACCCCAGCTCACGGGTTACAGCGCCCAGGATTTCCAGGACTTTCAGGACAAGGTCAACAGCGGCGCCACCCTTTTCCTGCCGGCCGAAGGCCAGCTCACAAGCGCGGGATGGGAGTGGCAGGGCAAGGGATATATCGAGTACAGCGAATCTGAGAGCGGCGCCCATGTGGGCATGATCATCGGCGGGGATTATTATGGGGGTTACGCCGTATTGGATGCATTTGCCGATGCTGCTCAATTGGTAAAAAACAAGACGGTGAAGTTGTGGAATGACGTGACAAGCATCTTTGATCGAAAAAGCAAAGACCCCATCAATATGACCACTGGCGCCGCCATCTCCGAGAACACGGACCTTTCCATGGGAGGAGGAGAACCTCTGGGCCTCCGCTTAACCCGGTTCTATACAAGCGACAGCCATTACAAGAAAACGGTTCTGGGCCATGGATGGAACCACAACTACAACGTGTATGCGGATGTGCACAGTGACGGGGAATCGGGCCTGGGGAGCCGGCTTCCTGTGGACTGCGCCGGTTTAATTGCGGCATCGGTTTCGACCCTGGATCTGATGGAGACTGACCCCCAGGTGAGGGAATGGACCATCTCTTCGCTTATCGGCAAGTGGGCCATGGACCGGCTCTCCTACAATGCCGTGAGCGTGTATCTCAGGAAAATGGCCCTGACCTACATCAAGCTCCCTGACGATACATACAACCCGCCTCCCGGAGTCACCATGGAACTGATTAAGGACGGGAGCCTGTATCGATTAGACGAGCGGTTTGACGAGACCATCCGCTTCAATGCGGACAACAAGATCAGCTCCTGGGAGGACGCGGACGGCAACACCACGACGTTCAATTATAGCGGGGGAAAGCTCAATACGGCGCAGGACGCTTTTGGCCGGACCCTGACCTTCACGTACAACGGCGATCTCCTGGATACTGTAACCGATTCCACAGGCCGGTCCGTATCCTACGAATATGACGGCAGCGAAAACCTGAGCGGTTTCAGAGACCCTGAGAACAAGCTCTGGTCCTACGGGTATGACGCGGAGCACCGCCTGACCACACTCACAAATCCTTTGAGCATCACCACAGCCACCAATGAGTATGACACCCTGGGCAGGGTAAAGACCCAGACCGTGCCCAGGCAGGGGGGCGGCAATGCCACGTACAATTTCTACTTTACCGATTTCAGGAACATCGAGGAGGACCCGGAGGGCAACCAGGCTATTTATTACATTGACAATAATGGCCGTACCATCGGCGAGGAAAACGCCCTGGGCCACAAGAGCGCTACCGAATACGACGGCCAGAACCACGTTACAAAAACCGTTGACCCACGGCAGAATCCCACGATATATGAATACGATGGGACCTACAATCTGATTAACGTGACTGACGTCCTTCAGAACGTGACCCGGTATCTATATGACGGTCAGTTCAGAAAGACTGATGCATATGATCCCCTGGATCACCGAATCCATTTTGACTATGACTCTGAACACCACCTGACTGGAACAATAGTCTACCCTGAGGACGGAAAGCAGATCGAGACAAACGCCACTTATTATACGAACGGCCTTACCCACACCGCCACTGACGGCAGGGGCACGGTCACGACCATGACCTATGATGCTTATGGGAATGTGGACACCACGCAAACAGGCACCCAGCCTGCGGTGGATTCTGATTACGATGCAATAGGTTTGATGCAGTCTCTGACCGATCAGGTGGCCTCCACCACCACCTTTGACTATGATGACCGGGGCCTTTTAGAAACAAGGACTGATCCCCTGCTCAAGAGTGTAAACTTCACTTACTACGATGACGGCAGGGTAAACACCATCACGGACCGGAACAGTGATGAGATCGGATATACATATACCCCAGCAGGCAAGGTAAATACCGTGACCTATACCCCCGGCGGGGGCTCCCCGTCCTTTCAGATAAGCTACGGATATGATGTCAGGGACAACCTGCGAACCATGAACGATTCCCTTGGGACAACGAGCTACGACTACGACGGAGCCAACCGGCTGACATCAGTGACCGATCCCCACGGGTTTGTAATAGGATACAGCTATGACGAGGCAGGTAACCTCACAACCCTCACCTATCCGGGCAACAAGACGCTTTTATATACTTATGATGCCCTGAACCGTCTTGAGACTGTTACTATCGACTGGCTGGGTAAAACGGCAACATATCATTATGACACGGCAGGCAGATTGAGCGAGTTTGATCATTTCAATGGAACATGGACCAGCTATGGGCATGACAATGCCGATCGGCTGACGAACTTGCAGAACAGAAAGTCAGATGCCAGCGCCATTGCAACCTATGGCTTTATTCTGGATGACAATGGGAACAGGCAAGAGATTAGCCTGGAAGAGCCGCTTTTGCCTGTGTTGAGCGGTATGAGCGTTGCCTACACATACAATGAAAAGAAGAACCGGCTGTTGAGTGACGGGCTGTCCGCTTTCAGCTATGATGACGAGGGGCATCTTTCAGCCAGGGACGACATTGACTACACCTTTGATGCTGCGCACAGGCTTGTCGGTTCAACCGGTTCTGTGCCCTGCCATTATTTCTATGACGGCAACAACAACAGGCTCAAGGCCATCCGAAATGGCGTGACCACAAAGTATATCCATGATGCTTCAGGCAATTTCCTGGCAGAGGCGGATGAGAATAACACGATTTTTCGTTACTACATTTACGGCAAGGGGCTGATGGCGATGGTGACCGCATCAGGTGAACTTTACTGCTACCATTTTGACGCCAATGCCAATATAATCGCCATGACGGACACGGGACAGAATATCGTGAATGCCTATGCCTACACGCCCTTTGGCTTGATTGGCAATGAGTTGGAGACTATTGAGCAGCCTTTTAAGTTCGTGGGCCAATTTGGCGTGATGACCGAGCCGAATGCGTTTTACTACATGCGTGCGAGGTACTATGATCCGCAGGCTGGCAGGTTCATCTCAGAAGATCCGATGGGGTTTGATGGCGGGCATTTTAACCTGTTTGTCTACGCTTCAAACAACCCCATCCTTTTTGTTGATCCGTATGGATTAATCAAGTGGAGACAAGTCGGTTTAGGAGTTCTTCAAGCTGCTGATGCTTTAGGAATGGCAGCATTAGCGTTTGGAACTACGGTAGGAACTGCTGTCCTAACAGGGAACCCCGTGTTGACAGGAGTAGTTGGTATAGAGATGCTGCCAGTATTGGGAGCCGCAGTTTTAGAAGGGCCCCACGCTTATCACAATATTTATGAGGGTCTAAAAGATACGAATACTACAGTTGAGGCTGTTACGACTGAGCCAAGACCATCTACGCCCAAACCAACACAAGCGACAACACCATCGGTACCAGTTGGTAAACGGTTCTAGCGACCATTTAAGGTACCGATGGACTTAAAGCATAAGAATACTTTTGCACTAGTCATTTATGTTTGTCTCCTAAATAATAGGCCTATGGCAGATGAGCCTGTTTAAAGAAAAACGACCATTTTTTGTGAAGTTATTTATGGTTTCGATTTCTGTAGCCATCGCAGCGGTTGTTGCACAAATGATAATAGCTGTGTTTGTTGCTATATTAGGCGTTCCTTTCGTATCAAGTCTCCCTAGCTTTATAAGCGCGATAATATTTTTTTATCGGAGTCAGTTTAGCAATATTTTCAAGCATTTTATGCTTTAAGAGACTATTCAGGTACTTAAAAAAAGAATTCCAAAGTATTTAAGCCAGGTGGGTTGGGTTGAGGAACGAAACCCAACAAATCGTCTGCAAAAGCCGTGATGGGCGGCGTAGCCTTTAAGTTTTGAACAGGAGGCAAAGATGACAAAGAGATTATTGAATACCGTTTGCATGTGGCAACAAGTTGAACCGGCCTTTTTGTTATAGCCGTGTCCTAAAATGAAGCTCTATTTTTTGGGTCAAAGGGGGTAGAAAGCAAAGGTGTCAGGCCTCAACTTTCAACAAATGTCATATGTTGAGACCTGACCCCTCATCTACTCTAGAATTTGAAGCGGCGTTGAGCGTTGAAGCAAAAACCTGATTAGGTGTTCCAAAAACTTTTGAAAAGGGGCGAAGATCAGGGAAATCCAGGTATTGACTCTTAAGATGGTGTATGTTTTAAAAAGGCAGAATGGTTACTGAGACCGAAGTGCAATTATGTGAACAGTGGCGAAGTAAAAGAGTCATCGTCGCTCTGGCATGTTTTGGAATCTTATTTCTTGGTGGGGCGGCTTTGGCGTCAGGTCATGCATACGTGGAGGGATCAATCCTTGATCACCTTTTTTCCGAATCCACAACTATGTTTATTTTTGGCTCCAGCCTGATCGCGCTTGCCTCGTTTGGGAGAAGAAAGCTTGAGGAAAAAGGAATAACAAATGTCAAGAAACGAAGCCATGGCCATCCGGCCATGGCTGTTCCTTCCGGCCCCGGAAGGCAAGGCGAGGCCCAGCGCGTGTAAGAGAGATTGGCTTTGCTTGTTCTTAGGGGGCTTCACAAAAGGCACGATGGAACAGCCCTCCAGTTGTGCCGATATCTCCTCCGTCCTTGGCCCCTGGTGTTTCTTCAGCCACCAGGGGCCTTGCTTCGTACCTGTTAGAATGAAAAAGATGTGCGGATAGACACTATGTCTATCTGCTAAGCCCCCGGGATTTGGCTGGCCCGCTGTTTCTCAGGGGCTTTTTTTGTCTTGCCTAGTGCTAGGGGACATCTTTCAATTTTAAAGACCAAGTAGTTTTTGGGGACGCCCTAGACTAATTAGTTTCTGTAGCGAAGCCTAGAAAAGGGCGTTATTTTAAAGAGTTATGCGCATTTTGGCCTCGACATTTTTTTGGTTTTTTGCTAGCTTATGGTAGCCAAATCAATAGGTTAGCAAATTACTACCGAAAAGAGGAGGACCAAGATGCGCAAGGAGATCGTAGCACAAAGATCACTCTTGGACCAGGCTATTGAGCTGTTGATGTTTGATCTGCAATTACATTAATGAAACGTTTTTATCAAGCACTAAGTTCTCTATTGCGATTTTTGGTTGACATCGCAACAAATAGTTGTTATTGTATATTTGTTTCAATTAAGCTAACTCCTATGTCGGCTATGCTGGCAGCATACTAACAATTTTGTAGATCATCCTCTTGAGTATTCCGAAATTTGAATGTGAGAGAATATCCAAGGACAGGGAGGCATCATGAAACAAACAGCCGTTGTCCATAACCTGTTCGACGACAAAAAGGATCAGGAGATTGATGCGGTCATGACGCCCAGTATGCCGCTGGCTATGGCCTGCGCCGGTGAAAGAGTGCGCATCGTTTCTCTGGCAGGTGGCAGGGGGATGTATCAGCGCCTGGCCAGCATGGGATTGAACGTAGGATCAGAGATTGAGGTCATTAGAAAGGGGATCCCAGGACCTTTTCTGGTCTCCGCAGGTGACACGCGTTTGGCTATTGGGGCCGGAATGGCTCATAAAATTATGGTGTCGCCCATACAGCCGGATCTCAACACAAGGCTATCCTCCAGGAGGCAGAGGAAGACAGGATGACCCTGGATCAAATGAAGCCAGGCAATGAGTGCCGCATTGTGAAGGTAGATATGGGAGGCGTCGCCGGACAGAGGCTGCTCGATATGGGGTTTATGCCCGGCACTCTCGTCAGTGTCATACGCAATGCGCCTCTGATGGATCCGATTGACATCAGGCTGAAAGGATACATGCTGGCACTGCGCCGCTCAGAGGCTAAAGGCGTGGAGGTAACCTCTTTATGACCGAGTCACCACGTGAGATAATTGTTGCCCTGGCAGGCCAGCCCAACTCAGGAAAATCGACTATTTTCAACGCCCTTACGGGCGCCCGCCAACACGTGGCCAACTATCCTGGTATTACAGTAGAAAAAAAGATGGGCAGCTACCGTTTTGACGGACGCAAAACGGTCGTCGTTGATCTGCCAGGCACTTACAGCCTTACCTCCTACACCCAGGAAGAGCGTGTCTCGAGGGATTTCCTTCTCCATGAGAAACCCGCTGCTGTTGTTGACGTTGTGGATGCCTCGAACTTAGAGCGGAATCTCTATTTAGTCTTTCAGTTAGCCGAAATGGGTATTCCCATGGCCCTTGCCCTGAACATGATGGATGTAGCACAGCAACGAGGGCTAAAAATCGATACAGAGCAGCTTAGCCAGCAGGTGGGCATGCCCGTGGTGCCTACCATTGGAAACAGGGGAAAGGGAGTAAGTGACCTGCGCGAAGCTATAGACCGTATCTCAAAAAATGGGGGTGCTCCTGAGTCCTCATTGCGTCTCGACTATGGGACAGCGCTCGAGTCTGTGCTGGCCCGGCTGGAAAAACGCCTTTCAGAAGATGTGACCTTGGCCACGCGTTATTCCCTACGATGGCTGGCCCTAAAGCTGATGGAAAATGACAGCGAGGCCCAGAGGCTGGTTCGTGAAGATGGCACAAATAAGGAAAATATCCTGAGCAGTGTTGCCAGGGAGCGAGAACTGTTTCAATCCGAACAGGGGCAGACCGCCGAGCAGGCCATTGCAATCAGCCGTTACCAGACTGCAGGAGAGATCGTAGGGCGTTGTATCAAACGGCAAAAAGAGGAACACAGGACCCTGACAGACAGGATTGATCATGTTGTTTGTAACAGGGTCGCAGGCCCCATCTTTCTTGGGGGAGTTCTCTTTTTGCTCTACTACCTTACCATGAAGATCGGAGGCGAACATATTGCTCCCTGGGCCTGGAAATACTGGGCCATGCTCAGGGATGTTATTGCCAGCGTTCTTCCTGCGGAGGGACTTATTCGCTCCCTCCTCTTGAACGGTATTGTTGATGGCGTTTTTGCCATCATGAATTACCTGCCGATCTTCCTCATACTATTTCTATTAATAGCCATCCTCGAAGATAGCGGCTATATGGCCAGAGTGGCCTTTATCATGGATCGTGCTTTAAGGGCCTTTGGTCTGCACGGGCAATCGACCCTCCCGATGATCCTTGGCGGGGTTGTGGTGGGCGGATGCGCCATACCTGGCGTTATGGCCACCCGTGCCATGAAGGACCAGAAGGCCCGAATGACAACCATCATGATCGTCCCCTTGATGAACTGTATGGCCAAGGTACCGCTCTATGTTCTTTTGGTCAGCATCTTTTTTAAAGAGCACCAGGCGATCATGCTGTGGTTCATGTCCTTGATCACCTTAGGTGTGGCCCTTATCGTGGCCAGCGTATTGAGTCTCACGGTACTCAAGCGGCAGGAAAGTGAACCATTTATCCTTGAGATGCCTCCCTATCACCTGCCCACCATCACCGGGGTCATCCGGAGGGCCGTTGAGCGGACGTGGCTTTTCGTAAGAAAGGTCATAACGATCATTGTTGCCGTGGCCATAGTCGTCTGGGTCTTTATAACCTTTCCGGGCCTTAGTGATGAGAGAAGCGCATACTATGATGGGCAAATGAAAGAAGCCACAAATACCTTTATGAAAAAGATTGGCGAGGACAACCCCTATGCGAGACTCATGGCAGGGACCGGGTTAAAGGAATTTGGACAATACTGGGACCGTTACAAAAAGCAAAGGATGGGCGCCAGAAATGAGGAGGCAAAAGATGCCCTGAATGAGAAATTTAACAGAGAAAACCCCGAATTCTTCAAGATCGTGAACAAGGGGAAAGGTCTGGACGGGAAAAAGGACAAATACGCAAAGAAGGTTTACGGGGCCTACAAGAAACTGGATAAGAAATTGAAAAGACTTGATACAGCTCAACGGAAGGAAACAGTACATGTAAGCTTTGCAGGCCGCTTCGGCCGCTTCCTTGAGCCGGTCAGCCAGTGGGCCGGATTCGACTGGAAGGTCAACATCGCCCTTGCCAGCTCCTTTGCGGCCAAGGAAAATTTAGTCGCCACCCTTGGTACCATCTACAGCGTTGGAGAGGAGTCCGGCGATGGACTAAGCGCTGCCATGGCAAGGGACACGGCCGAGACCTGGACTCCTGTGCACGCCCTGGCTTTGATGTTGTTCGTGGCGCTCTTTCCCCCCTGCATTGCCACCCTGATCATGGTCAGAGTCGAAACAGGAAGCACAAAGTGGATGCTCTTTGCGGCGACATATCCCATCGTTCTTGGGTTCATCATAGCGGTCATTGTCTTCCAGGGGGGGCAGCTCCTGGGCCTCACTGCAGTGCAGGTTATGACCTTCTTCTCCCTATTCATATTCACGATTTTGGCCGCTGCCTACTTCGTAGGGGAAAGGTCTACCGTAAAAAGAAGTTGACTGGTTGAGTAGTTGAGGGGTCGAGTCGCGCTGAACCATTTAACCACTTAACTACTCAACCATTTAGCCATTAACGATGCAAAAGGAGGTGAAATCATGAAAAAAAGCGTACCCGTTTTGTTGGCCTGCCTGCTACTGGCTCTCTTTTTTGTCCCTCAGGCCGTTGCACACACCCCGCTCTGCTCGTGCTCGGATGAAGGGGACGGAACCATTCTCTGCGAGGGTGGATTTTCTGACGGGTCCTCGGGTGCTGGTGTGAAGATGCAAGTGCTGGATGCTGCTGGAAAGGTAATCACTGAAGGGAAGATGAATGAGGACAGCGAATTCACATTCAAAAGGCCCGAAGGTGACTACACGGTCATCTATGACGCTGGTCCCGGCCACATCGTAAAGGTGCCAAGCTCTGAAATTAAGGAATAGGGATTTAGGGATTGATGATTTTCGATTGGGGGAGTTGAACAATTAACAAATGACCAATGACAAATGACCAATAACGAATAACCAACACTAAAGGAGGATGAAGATGAAGAAATTGGTATTGTTGTTGTCCTTAGTTGTGGCTTTTGCGCTGAGTGGCCCTGCCTATGCCCATTTTCAGATGATTTATAGTCCGGACAGTGTCCCGAAATCAAACAAGATAGACCTTAAGCTGGTCTTCACCCATCCCTTTGAGGCCGGTCATACCATGGATATTGGAAAAGACGAAAAGGGTAATATCCACCCGCCCATCGCCTTTGGTGAGATGCACAAGGGAAAGCAAAAAGACCTTCTTAAGGATCTCAAATCTATTAGTTTCACCAGCTTGACCAATTCAGGCAAGGCTTACGAGGCCAAGGTGAAACTCAAGGGGATGGGCGACCATATCTTCTATTTTGTTCCTGCGCCATATTACGAGGGGTCAGAAGACATCTATATCCAGCATTGCACAAAGGTCATATTCAATGTGGCTGGCGCCCCAACCGATTGGGATACCCCGGTTGGTGACCCCTTGCCCGTTGAAATTGTCCCTCTGGACAAGCCTTATGCGCTGTGGACCGGAAATGTCTTCCGGGGTGTTGTCACCTGCAAAGGCGAGCCGGTGCCCGATGCTGAGATCGAAGTGGAATACCTTAACCATGATGTTGAAGGAAATGCCTTTGTCAAAGAGGCCAAGGTGGAGGCCCCGCATGATGCCCTGGTTACCCAGACCATCAAGGCTGACAAGAACGGCATCTTTGCCTTTGGCATCCCAAGAGCCGGTTGGTGGGGTTTTGCAGCCCTTGGCGCTGGCGGAGACTTGAAGCACAATGGCAAAGAACTTTCCCAGGATGCGGTCATCTGGGTTCAGGCCCTTGATATGAAATAGCGGAACCCCCCGCTTCCATGTGTTGTGTTACCTGGCCTGATCGAAGATTTTCGTGAGGCTCTTCTCCACGAATGAGGGGGAGGGCCTTTTTTTTGAGATGGGGATGGAGTAAGGTGAGGGAAGCAGCGGTTGTTGTCATCATTGTTGGGCTGGCAATCCTTTATATCGTACGGCGAATATACAAAACTGTGAAAGGGAAAACCGTCTCCCGTTCCAGCCCGCGAGGAACATGTAGTAGCTGTGAAAGGGCTGCAACATGTGTTGGTGCTCCCACAAACGTTGCGGAAAAATTTGAAAAAGATAAAACAGAATCATCTCAGCCTTAAAATAAGATATGAGAAAAGCGAGCCCTATCCTGTTTTGTCTTGTCCTTATCCTTTGTTCGTCCACCATATACTTTTTAAGAAAATGTTTTTGGGGTAATTGTTTGCTACGGCTTCTACGTTATTTTTGGGGTTCAACTAAAGGCTCAAGGCGCAGGGCTAAGGGCGCAAGGCCTTTTGCCTTATGCCTTTCGCCTTTTGCCTGATCATTGGATGGTTGGAGGTACCTTGATTCTGAAGAGATAATCCCTCCTCCCACTCCCGGCCCTTTTCCTTGAAGCTATACTTCAAACGGTCATATTGGGAGCTTTTTGACAGCGAGACAGGCAAGCTTGAAGGCTTCCGCTGCAGGTGGCGCAGGGCTTTAGCGCTGTCTAAAAAAGGCCATCGTGGCTCTGGCCAGAGAAGAGGGGTCTACACTCTTAACAAAATAGAAGGCGATTAAATCTTTCTTAAATCGCCTTTTGCTTTTAAGGGGCAAGTATAAAAATGAGTCAGATTTTAAGTCGCAGGTTGCTGGGCTGTGTTGTGGCTGCTGTGATGATCATTTTTTTATCTCAGGCTGTCTACGCCCATACACTCTGGATACAGTCATCCCGTTACAAACTGAGAAGAGGGCTTGCCAAGCCCATGTTCTTTGGCTGGGGTCATTATCTTCCTGTGGATGATGCGATCTCCGGAAATAAGCTCCGTTACATCAAGGTTTTTGATCCTACGGGTGGTAGCAAGGAGCTAGAAGTAACAAAAGAGAAGAGCCTGCATTCGTATGTTATCAAATACGATCAAGCGGGCACATACTGCCTGGCTGCCGAGACGAATCCCGGCTATTACACAGTGTATAAAGATAAGGATGGGAAAACCCACCACGCTGCCAAACCGAAATCCGCATTGCCTGAGGCTGAAGATATCAGTCTGAGTGTCCTAACCATTCAATCAACAAAGGCTTATGTGCTGTGTGAAGAGCCTTCTGATAACGTCCCGGGCCCCGTTGGTTACCAACTGGAACTGATACCTCTTCAGGACCCAACCAAGCTGAAGCCGGGCGAAGAGTTGCCTTTGGAAGTCTTCTTTAAAGGGAAGAGGTTTGAGGGCAAGGGCAAGTGGGTGGCCACGTACAATGGTTATTCAACACTCGGAGAGGACTACATCCATAAGGAAACCGAGGTGGAGGGAGGCAGGCTCAAAGTGCCCATCACGCGCCCGGGTATATGGTTTGTTCGCTTTTCCTTTGAAAAAGAGGCCGCTGGCAAGGAGGCTATAAAGTGCAATCATCTGAATTATAAGACCACTCTGGTCTTTCAGGTTTCCGAACATGCGAAGGGTGCACATCGTGAACAGGTGAAGACTTTCAAGGTGAAAGGTGTAAGCTTTCAGACGGTCTATGTGCCTTCGGGAACATTCATGATGGGGAGCGCTCCCGATGAGCAAGGTCATAAGTCGGAGGAGACCCAATACCAGGCGACTCTCACCAAGGGTTTTTGGATCGGCCGGACCGAACTGACCCAGGAACTCTATCAAGCGGTCATTGGAGAGAACCCCTCATACTACAGAGGTCCCGATTTGCCGGTGGAAAACCTTTCCTGGAAGGATGCGGTTGCATTTATAGAGCAGTTAAATGATTTGATTCCAGATGGCAAATTCGATTTGCCCACTGAGGCCCAGTGGGAATATGCCTGCCGGGCCGGGAGCAAGGGCGCTTACTGTTTTGGGAATGATAGGACAGAGCTGGACCAATATGCATGGTTGGGGGATAATACACATTCTAAAGTCAGGCTGAAACCGGTTGCCACAAAAAAGCCAAACGCCTGGGGAATCTACGATATGCACGGAAATCTCTGGGAATGGTGTCTCGACTGGTACGGAGAGTACCCACGGGGTTCCGTTAAGGATCCGTCAGGTGTATCGTCAGGCACGGAAAAGGTGTGCCGCGGGGGTAGTTGGCTGAGCGGGGCAGGGGGCGTCAGGTGTGCAGATCGCGATCATGTGCCACCCGGTTACGCCAACACCTCCGTGGGTTTTAGGGTGACCTGGACCCCTTGAGAAACTTGAAGTGGCCAGGGAATTCCTCATAAAATGCAAAAGCTGTCCCGACGAATTTTCAAAATCAGTCGCTCGCTGCACAAGTGGGTGGGATTGGTCGGCCTGACCTACTTTGCCTGGATGGCCCTATCCGGCATTCTGGTAAATCATCCTGATTGGATCACACATTTTTCTGTTCCCGCCTCCTGGGTGGGGCAAGAAAATCCTTACAAGAATTGGAACCGGTCTACCCTGAGAAATATGCTCTTTTCCGCAGAAATACCTCTGCATGGATTTGCATACGGTTGTGCCGGCATCTGGCAAACTACTGACGGGGGGAAAACATTCTCCCCTTATAAGGAGGGACTGCCTAGTTCGGTAGTTTTCCGAGACATTCATTGCCTTGAATGGAATCAATCAGAGGGCCGCCTCTTTGCCGGTACTGGTGCAGGGATCTTTACACGAGATTTAAACAGTACTAGTTGGGAAGAATGTGACCTTGACGGAAGCAGAGAACCTATCAAGGATGTCCTCAGCTTCGAGAATAGTCTAATTGCCATCTCTGATTCACGGTTCTACCTGGCGAAAAACGCCCCTCCTTTTCGCTTTGAAGAGGTCAAGGTAATTCCCCCGAGATTCAAAGGCATAATGAGGGTGACCTGGCAACACTGATCTTGGCGGTGCATAACGGCTCAATCATGGGCCTGCCTGGCAGATTATTCGTGGATTTGGCAGGGCTTATCCTTTTATTCTTATCTGTTTCAGCGATCTATTTATGGTATTTTCCAGGTCACGCAAGGCGAAGTGTTAAGAGAAAAAAAGGGTCTCCGAAAAAAAGGTCAAAGCGGCCTTCTATACCTTGTTTCATAGGTACCACAAAAAGCTGGGGATATGGGTGGTGGCCCTACTTTTAATCATCTCTACAACAGGCTTTCTCTTTTTTCTCCCTTTTCCTGCCTGGCAACTTGCCCTTGCCTCTTCGCTGAATTTTAATCCCGAGGACATTTTGGATACAAATCCGTGGAAGGGAAAGATAGAAAAGGCACTGTACGACCCGAATACTAAGAAAATAGTGATCCTAACCACAGACGGTCTTGTGGAATGGGACGGGAATCCTGAAAATTCCTGCAAGAAAGCCTCTCTAGAGCTTCCCCAAAGACTCATGGAGACCTCGGTCTTCCGATACATCCACGAACATAAAAGCTACCTGATCGGGTCATTTTCAGGGCTATACAAGATCAATCCGGCTACCGGACAGCTTATTCGTTATCTAGACGCTGGCGGACGTAAAATTACCAGAATATGCGGGTACCTGAGAAGGCCCAACGGCGATGAATACTATTGTCATCACGAAAAAGGGATAAAACCCTTCGGCAATTACTGCCATGACCCTGAACCCGTAGCCATGCCAAAATCCATAAGCAAAGATCCGAGGGTCAGCTTCTGGTACTTTTGTTTTGAATTACATAGCGGGCATCTTTTCAAGGCCCTGTTAGGCAAAAATGACTGGATGCTTGCCTTTGTAGGTGGTTTGTTTCTGGCGTTGGTTGGGATAACCGGAATCTATGACTGGTTTTACCGAAGGTCGTGTCTTCCTTCTTAAAGCTTTCGTGCCAGGGGAATGCCGCAATCAGGGCATTTCATCTCTATGCACGGCGTACCCGTGGCATGCTTCATCTTCCTTTTGCACCTCAGACATATGCAAAATCCTCCGGGGCCAGCTCCGACTTCCCAGCCGACCCCTCCTGCACCTGAGCCCGAGTTTTCTTCAGGAAGTCTCTCTCTTCCGCACTCCTGGCCCTGCTCGTCGCGCACCCCCCTGCCTCGGCCCGTGCCACTTCCTTTACCCCGGGGGCCTGTTCCATCGCGATTTGGCATAAAGCAATCTCACTCCTTTGTCGATTCAGTCAACTCTCTTGCCTCCTCCTTTCCTACAGCTTTACCAAATCTGTAAACTGCGTATAAGAGCAAGCCTGTGAAAACGATTCTAAGTGGGACATACAAATTCTTCACCTCCCTGTGACAACAATAGCGAAAATTCGAAATTCGAAGCACGGACTGTTCTCAAGGCGTCAGCCGCAAATTCGAAACAATATCAAATGACCAAAATACAAAATTCAAAACAAGCTCAAATGGGTCAACAATAGCACACAGCGTAAATAGAGTTTTGAACATTTAAACATTTGAATTTCGGATTTGTTTCGGCCTGCCCTGGCGCGACGTACCCACAAGAAGCTGTTGCGCCTGTAGACCAGGTCTGGGCCAGGGATTTCGATATTCGGATTTCGGATTTATTTTTCAAATTGTCTACCTGAAAAACCATACCCCCTTCTATTTCTCCTTAGGTTTCTCAGCTCCCTTTGTCTCTTTTACTTCCTCCCTGCCCGCGCTTTTTCCTAGCTTGTAAGCAATGTATACGGCTATACCCGTAAAAACAATCCCAAGTGGAAAATGCATGTTCTTCACCTCCCTCAGAACTGCAAGCCCGGGAGCAGTCTCCTCGCCATCTCTCTCAGCCGCTCCACGTCTTTTTCCGCCACCACTTCCTCCCAGAAAACAGGAGGAAGAAAATGTGTGTCATACCGCACAACCACAGAGCCTGCATAAAGGTTCAGCCTGATATCCTTGATAGCCTCAATCTGATCGGCTATTTTTTGTATCTCTTTTTCAATGCCATTCAGTTTCGGCAACGCTGCAAGAATGCTATGGTTAAACCTCAGTCGTATCCGGCCCGGAATGTGGTGGGCAATCTGTGCTTCCTCAAGCAAAGGTATGAGATAATCTTCAACAGCCATGACAGTTCTTAAGCAGCTTCTCCTCCGCGGCGTATCTGACGTCTTGTTTCCCTTTTCAACTTGCCAGGCTCTTTCTTGTACAGGCTGTGGTGCCAGTAAGAAAATCCAAGCAGCGCCAGACCGGAGGCAAAGTGTAGGTATTTAGCTTTATTATTATCTTGAAAAAAAGCCGTTGCCGTTGCAACCATCATGGAGACAATCATCCCTGTCTTGGCAAACTCTTTTGAGTTATCATTTGGCATTGTTTTCTCCTGCAGGAGCCGTCATTGGCAAGTAGAAGAGACCTTATTTCTTCTCTGCCTTTTCACCTTCTTTTTCCTTGACCACCGCTTTCTTGACCTTTTTAACCTCTTTCTTTGCCTCCTCACTGACTTTCGCAAAAGATTTCACGATCGCCCGTTTCACCGTGTCGCTGGTCAGAAAAAAGGTGACCGCGCCCCCTATAAGTATACCTGTCCAGAAAGACGAATCGTCCGTCCTGAAAAACCTCTTCAGCCTGTCAGTCGCAGGAATTTGTGCCGGGGCATAGGTGTGACCGTATCTTAACTCATCATACTTTTCCACCTTGGGATGGCCGTCATGGACATGATCTTTGGGCTGAATGCCAGGGCTGTGATGTGCCGGCGTACTTTGTGCTGGATGTTGCATCTTCTCTCCTCCTTATTTCTTTTTCTCGTTAAGCTCGTGCAATACTTCTGCTTCCACGTCCGCAAGCTGTTCCTTGAGCTCCTCAATCCCTCCTTTGACCGATGCTGATGCCTTGATCGCAGTCTTCATAATTCCCTTCTTCACAGTGGAGCTGGTAAGTAGCAAAGTAGCCAGGCTGCCGACCAAAATCCCTTTCCAGAAAGAATCATTCTCAAGCTGAAAAAAGCTCGCCAGTCCGGAGGGAGGGGAAACGTCTCCGGCCATCTCGGGGGCATCTTCAAAGGCTTCACGGCTAGGCGTCTCCATATATGTCCCGTACTTCAATTCATCATGGCTTGGTTCCTTGTGATGGCCAGGGGCGCTGCCAAGCCCATTTGCTTTGTCACGCGGGCCATGGCCAGCATTGCCCTCGCTTCCAGTGGTCCCGGGGGCATCATGTGCCTGAAGCCCGGGATTATCTTGGCTTCCAGCGGCATCGTGTGCCTGGAACTGACCGGGATTTGCGGGCTGGGCTGCGCCTCCAGGTTGGCCCTGTGGTTGCTGGCTACCGGGATTGCCAGGATCGGACCATCCCCCCGCCTGCCCTGTTCCTTGCGGTGCGGCTGGCCCTGGCTGCATGTACATGTAAGGTGGGGGGGCTCCGTAACCAGGCGGCATCCAATAGCCGGGCATTGGCCCCTGGAGAAAGCCACCCTGTGCCATATAGTACCCAGGATGCAGATTTGGTGACTGGAAATATCCATACGGAAAAGGCATCTGCCCCGGAACAGGCCCAGGCTGAAAATCCATATTTCCTTCGCCCCCGCTCTGGGGGCCGGGGTGTCCTTCCGCTGCCTCCTGAGACGGACTTGTCTCATGTCCAGCCTCGGGATTGCCGGCGCCTTCAGCAGCCCCCGTATCCTTGTCGCAAGGTTTGGTATTCTCCTTTGTTTCCATCGATAGTCCTCCTTAAGTCATCACTTTGAACCCTTCTTTTCCAGCATTACCTCAGCCTTGGCATCCTCCCACTGTTCCTTTAACTCTGCAGCGGAATCCTTGACGCCCTTGTAAATCCCGACGCCACACTTCATGATTCCTTTTCGTACCGTCTTGCTGGTTACCAGGACCGCCACAGCGCCTCCAATCAATAACCCTTTCAACAAAGATGGATAAATCATCATGTCCTCACCTCCCTCTGGATCGTTAAATAGTTAAGTCGTTGAATGGTTGAGTCGTTAAATGGTTCAATACTATTCGACTACTCAACCATTATGGTCCAACGGGCCAACCGGCAAACGGGTTAACCGAACGATTACCTCAACTTTAGTTCACTCTAGTTCACGTTAGCTCACTTCAACCCTCTGGATCATAAAAGAGAAGCTTTCCGGAATTGGTCACCACATAGATGGTAATCGCATTATGGATAACCGCCCCGGTAAATGGGGAAATCAAAGCAAATGCTGCCAGAACGACCCCGATGAGATTAAGAGTTATGGAAATCCGGTAATTCTGGTCGATGGTTTCTACGGTTTTCTTGCCCAGGGTGAGCCCCTGACAGACCAGGTCGAGTTCGTCTTTTTTGAGTACAATATCAGCATGTTCCAGTGCCGCATCCGCTCCGGCAGTGCCCATGACAAAACTCAAATCCGCAAAGCTGAAGGCAGGTGTATCGTTGATGCCGTCTCCCACCATGGCCACGACGCTGTCCGGATGCTTTGATTTGAACTGCTTGATGAACTTGGCCTTATCCTCTGGCAGCATAGACCAGCCGATGTCTGTCAGAGGAAGCCTCTGAGCCACTGCTCTTGCATTGAATTCATTGTCTCCGGTCAGCATGAAAATATTCTTAATACCTTTTTCCCTTAACTTATTCAGAGTCCTTAAGGCATCCTGTCTAATCTTATCTTCAACCCCTATCAGACCGATCAGCTTCCCGTCCTGGGCCACAAAGAGGACTGCTTCCCCCTTTTTCTGTATGCGGATCTCCTCCTCATGGCCGGCCTCGTGGTCCACCTTGAAGTCTTCCATGAAGTGATGGCTTCCAACGAGAATCTGGTGGCCATCTATTACAGCCCTGACCCCGTGCCCGACAATAAGCTCTGTCTCCGCACTGGGAGGAATTTCTATTTCGCACTCTCTAACCTTTGTAAGCACGGCAAGTGATAGGGGGTGTTTCCACTTCTCCTGAGAAGATGCGGCAAATTGTAGTATCCTTTCGGGGCTGATGTCAGGGTCAATGGTAATGATACGGGAAACCCTAGGCGTGCCGCTTGTAATTGTCCCTGTCTTATCGAACACAACGGTATCCACACCGGCTGCTTCTTCCAGATATTTTCCGCCTCTTAGCAGTATGCCGCGCGAAGCAGCATTGCCCATGGCTGCGCTCATGGCTGCAGGTGTTGACAAAGCAATGCCACAGGGACACACAATAATCAGCATGCTCATGGCACGCTTGAATGAACGGGTCACAACATATGTTACTAAAAAGAGGCTTAACGAAACGGGCACAACAGTATCAGCAAACTTATCAGCCATGCGCATCGTTTCTGACTCGAGAGCTTCCTCGCTTTCTATCATTTTAATGATCGAACCCATGCGGGTTTCATCACCAATCTTTTCGACCCTAACCCTGATTTCTCCCATATCCACGTGAGTGCCTGCCACAACGCTGTCGCCGACTTTTTTGTAGACCGGAAGTGATTCACCTGTCATGGAGGCCTCATCAAGGAGCGCATCGCCGTCTGTGACCATTCCGTCGCACGGAACTCCGTTTCCTGTGCGCAGGATAATAAGGTCGCCTTTCACTAGTTCACTGCTCGAGACCTCTTTCTCCCGGCCATCAACGATCTTCCAGACCACCTGCTCCTCACCTGCGAGCATGGCCCGTATCGCCTTGCGCGTTTTCTCCATGGTCTTGTCTTCTAAGTATTCGGAAAGGTTGATTAAATACATCACGACCAGGGCAGTTGCGCTTTCTCGCATAATAATCGAGGCAAGGGAGGCCGTACAGATCAAAAGCTCCATGTTTGGCTTGCCACTCGCCTCAAGCTTCCTGATACCTGTCTTCAATATTGGATAGCTCAAAAATGCGGTTGTAGCCGAGGCAATATTGAAGATCCCCTTATCTATTCCGAACCTCTCCGCCTCCGGACGGAGCCTCAAGATCCAGACAGCGATCATTAGTACACCGGTCACAGCAAGGACAGGGCCGGGCAGATGCTCTTCTGCTGGCTCGTATCTTTTGAGAGAGTCTACACGTTTTACCGTGGGTCGGTGTTCAATGCTGTCCTGGTGGTTTCTGAATCCTTGATCGAGAGCAGCATCGAGCTCATCGAACCGAGGTCGATCAGAAGTTGTAATCACCAGAGAGCCGCTTGCGGGCCTTGGTTCGCAGGCCACCACCCAGCCAAGACGCTCCACCTCATCTGCCAAAGACCGCATAACGGACGGGCTGCGCTGTCTCGTTTTTATACGCAGTCGATTCTTGATGTTTTGTGCCACGCGGTAGCGAATAGACATGAGGTCTCTGAAGTGCCTTGACCATTCAACTATTTAACGACTCAACTAACCTCAATCAAACGCCCTGGAGACAAACTTGTTCAAAACGCCCCACCCAAGGGACGCAATCCCCTGCCGAGTCAAGATATCCTCGTGTTCCTCCAGGCCTATTTTATTTAAGAACCCCTTTAAGGGGCCCACATTGATGCCGGACTCTCTTATCCCGTATACTGCCAGAATGAACCGGAGCTGATGAACCAGTTCTATTTTTTCGGCCAGGCCGGGATTTTCGTAACGGATCGCCTCAATTTCCTCTGGCGAGGATGGGATTTCCTTTATTTCATAATCATCGAGGGTCGCCTCAGCATCTCTTTCAGCCTCTTTCTTACTTGCGTCAACAAGATTTTCAATCAGGCCCGGCTCTATCTTTTGTGTGTCATAGTTTACCTCGAATCTGTTTTCTTTGGGATCGAAATTAAGCTCCTCTATTCCCTGAATCTCCTTGAAATGGCCTGCCATCCGTTCGACATTGACGGACCCTTTCTTCACGGTGGTAACATCGAGCTTCAAAACCATCCGGCCATGGTTGTGGCTCACCACCTCAGCTTTTCTAAAAAGTCTCTTTATCTCAAGATATTCAATCATTTCTCACTCTTAATGGATCATTTCTGAACGTGCACAATACAATCTTCTCCCCCTTTTGTCAAGAAAGCAAATAACAAATGACGTACCAGTTCACCGGGCAAGTCCCGCTATGGGCGGGGTCCACATTGTAAGCAACTGAATTTACGCTCAAACAGTGTCGTTAGTTAAGGGGGGCTCTTTCAGATGGAAGCACGGATTCTGTTTGCTATATGGCCAGGACATTAGCCGGCTCACCGATATCCTCCTTGCTAATTCCGGCGCATACAGTACACGGCTCAGATTCAAGTCTTGGGCACACAGCGCAAACTGGCCTTGAAACCGGTGGAAGTTCTGGCATGTCAAAGGCCAACAGGCGGGTGGAGTTGAGCATAACGCCCAGGGAGTGGGAGATGTGCAAAAAGCCTGCAATAAGCGGGTTAATTAATCCCATGGCGCCCAGGATAACACCTGCCAGATTGGAATAGGTAGCGATGCAATAGTTTTGTTCAATGGTTTTGATAGTTTGCTTGCTCAGGTCCCTGACATAGGCTATCTTCCATAACTCACTGCTCGCTAGCGCGATATCTGCCGCTTCAATAGCTACATCGGACCCACCTGCACCCATGGCGATCCCGATATGTGCTTTTGACATGGCCAATGCGTCATTTACCCCATCCCCGACCATAACGGGCAATTTCCCTTCGCGGGTGAGCTTCTCGATCACTGTTGCTTTCTCTTCAGGGAGAAGATCGGCGTGGAAAAAATCAACCTCGAGCTCCTTTGCCATTTTTTCTGCCACCATCTGGTGGTCTCCTGTAATGAGATGGACTTCCCTTACCCCGTCATTCCTGAGGTATCCTATAATTCTTCTGGCGCCAGGTCTGACTCTGTTTTTTATGCCGATCAGCCCGATCAGCTCACCGTTTTTTGCTACAAAAACAGCGCTATGCCCCTCAGCAATCAGCCGATCTCTATCTTGTTGATACTGCTCTATTCCAACACCGCGCATGACCATCAAATGTTCGTTACCTACCAGGATCTTATGGCCATCTATGCTAGCCTCCATGCCCCGTCCAACAATTACCTGGCAGGCCGCATGGCCAGGGATCTCTATTCCCATTTTCTTTGCCCTGGCTGTGATGGCCCATGCCAGAGGATGGTGACTGTGTTGTTCAGCCGAGGCGGCTGCACCTATCAGCTCATATTCGGAGATATGTTTGTCATTAATTACAATCCGTTCCACGTCGGGTTGAGAGCAGGTGACCGTTCCGGTCTTGTCAAAACAAATAACATCGGATTTTCCCACCTCCTCGAGGTAGAGGCCACCCTTGACCAGGATATTTCTTCGGGCTGCATTGGCAATGGCGGCGCTGACCGCTGTGGAAGCGGCAAGGACTGTGGCACAGGGACACGACATGACCAGAAGAACGGTTAAGACACGGTGGATGCTTTGAGTCGCAATCAGGGTTCCCACTGAAACAATTGTACCAAGCCTGGTCAGCCGGGCGGACAAAATGTCTCCCTGATCCATGATGGGAACCCGGGAGGTCAAGGACCCCTCCACCATTTCGAGCACCCTTGCGAGGTATGTCTCAGTCCCCACTTTTTCGGCCCTGATATGGATAGCCCCATCGTATACGACAGTGCCGGCAAAGATGTTGCTCCCTGTGCTCCTGTATTCCGGAACGGAGCGGCCGGTAATATGGGCATCATCTATCGTGGCATGGCCTGAGACAATTATCCCGTCCACCGGGATACGTTCTCCGGTATGAACGGCCACAATATCGCCGGCTTTTAGCTCTGAAACAGGGGCAGCCACCTCTATACCGTCAATGACCTGATATGCCTCCTTTTCATGAAGGGACAGGATGTTCCGGATAGCCCGTCTCGACCTTTCTGTAATGAAATCCTTTATCAAAGTGCCTACCCGCATGATAAAAATGATCTCCAGGGCTGTCATAGCCTCGGCCATAAATATAGCAACAATAGCCGTGAAGGCCATAAACTGGTGCAAGCTGTATTTCTTTTTCTCAGCAATATCCCGGATAGCATCTCTTAGTATGGGGTAACCAAAAAAAACGGTTGCCAGAGCGGGAAGACTGAAAACCGTCTGCTTGACAGGGGTTTTCCCGAACACCAACTTGATCAGAAAGTAAACCATTATGCAGGCAAGGGCCGACACCTCCAAAATATCCCTGACCAATGATCTGGGCGTGGGCGTAACACTACTGCCCGGAGCTTTCACAGAATATTCCCTTTTAAGGTGATAAGAGCTAGAAAAAATTTTGTCCAGTCTTGCAAGGATCGCCTTTTGCGTAACCTTCTTTTCGTCGTATAGAATAACGGCTGAACCCACGATAGGATTGCTCGAGACCGCAACTATGCCTTTCATTTCTTTCAGGGCATCGTTGATGGCTTTGCAACGAGCCGGATATTTCCTCATCAAAAAACTTTTGATCCGTATCCTGCCGGGTATGGAATGTCTGATTCTGTAATATGTGAAAGCCATGTTACTTTCTCCTATTCCTGGAGAAGTTGTTCACAAGACAAATATACCTCATCCGGGTTCATGGTATGAATGTGATTCCTCACCAGCCTGTTTGGTAGACCATGTATTGGGCCAGCTTTTGTATAATGATTCTCGATAACATGTTTTCTTGGCCATGTCAACAGTTTGAAGCAACAAACTTTCCTTTTTAAAAAATATGCTACCTGCCCTACAATAGTGAAAAACCTACGGATGTAGAACCTGAAGGCTACGAAAGGATGAAATCAAGGATCTTACAGCATCAAAACAGGGAGCATCTTTCCGTGCTGCCCCGGGATTTTCGAAATACACGGGTACGCTGTTAGATGTTATTGATTTGCATTTGTATTGAAGGGCTCCTGGTATGGTGACAATACCGACACCAAAATAGGGCTGAAGTCAGTTACTGAAAAAACCCAATTCCTGGAGCATTTGCGATATGCACGGAAATCTCTGCAACCCATCCTCACGATGTGCTTTTTCTCTTTAGCCCTTCCTTAAAACCGACGGAAGGTTCTTTTAGCCGAGATAATTTGCGCTTCTTGAAGTTTTCAAGGGTTTCACCCACCGTTCCTGTGGCTCCCAAGTAGATTTTCATAGGGGTGTCCTGAATGGTGACAAAGGCATTGTATCCCACGTTGCCAGTCAATATGACTCCAACTCCTTTGCGGACCAAAAATTTTACAGCATCAACACAGGCAGCATCTTTGGCTGATGCCCCCGGGTTTGCAAAAGCTTTGTAATGTCCGGTCTCAGTATCCACAATAACAAAAAAAGGGCTGCGTGAAAACCGCGTCTCAAATTCGGAATCTAAACTTTTTCCCTTTGAGGTGATTGCAAGCTTCATGATAAGGCTCCCTTCATAAGCAGTGTTGAAATATATTTATAATAAGCATATTCCGTTGTCAAACAGGTGGCTGACCTTATTCGAGTAGCTGATACTTTCGATCGAGACATATCGTTTCCTTTTTTGCGGTCCTAGTCTCGAAACAGTTTCGTATTGACACAAGTTGCGTAAATTGCTATAAATAAAACATAGAGATAGAGGGCGTACCCATGAAAAGCGAAATAGAGGTGTTTCGGGAGTTTGTCCGCAAGAAGGGCCTTCGGAATACCCCTGAGCGTGAGACCATCATCGAAGAGATCTTTGCCACCCACGATCATTTTGACGTAGATGAGCTTTACCTACGGCTGAGAGGGAAAGGAAAAAAGATTTCTAAGCCTTCCATCTATCGCCTGATTCCGTATCTGCTGGAATCCGGCTTGATTCAGGAGGCCTATTTTGAAGATGGCCACCTGCACTACGAACACGTCTATGGCCATGAACACCACTGCCATCTTCGGTGTTCGAACTGCGGAAAGACTATAGAATTTGAAGAGAGGTCTTTGAAGAAGTTGGAAAAGAAACTCGCTGAAAAATACGATTTTTCGATAAAGGGTCATAAGCTTGAGATGTTCGGTTATTGCCCAAAGTGCAAGGCCCACCTCTGAAGATTTCCCCCGAACTATGTCATTCTGTAGCCCTCGGAAAGATCGTGTCCTGAGGGCTCGGTCAAGCTTGTTTGTCTGGGAATATGAGTTCTTCGGATTTATGATCGAGGATGGGGTGACCTAGATCTGCAAGTCTTCGAAGCCCTCTTTTCAGCATCTCAAGACCAAGACCGAGACTGTTGTCCGCTGACAGATCGGACATGTCCATGACAATCACTTGTCGTCCCGTCACATAAAGCTCCAGAAAACACAAGACATCCAGGGCCTTTGACACGTCCAGCGGTCCGGTCAGGGTGACGTGTACCGCCCCGTTTACCCTTTGAGCATGCATATTAAAGTGATTCTTCACGGGAGTCGTTCCTCCTTTCCTGGCTCTTGCCTAGCCTGGGTATGCATGTAGTCATCCTGAAAGCGCCCAAGCGACAAGAAATAGGATCCCTGCCAGGCTGCCGGTAAAGACGACCCATCCGAGGTGGCCTCCGCGTAAGTGTGCTTCATGTCATTGGTTTCACGGTTTAACAGATGCCAAGCTTCTTTGAACTGGGCGTACTTGCTTTCCCGGGGGCCTGCTTCGGGTATAAGGTAAACACCATATTTTGGCATGGCATGCCGCGGAATAACGTAATGGATGCTCTCTTCGTTGTTTTTGCAAAGACAGATGAGGAAGTCATAGTGCCTATTGGAGCCAGGACCCTGACTGATACGAAAATAATGTTTCCTGCCCACGAAGGCGGATTTTGAGGTGGACCGGAGCCCCAGCTTGTGGCCGTTTGCGAGAATCGTGAACGCAGGCCCTTTATTTGCGATACGTGGGACAAAACCCAGAGACCTCATTTTTGCTACGATCTTGATCAAAGATTTAAACTTTTTGGTTTTCATCTTGGCATCAAGGTTTTTACGCTTCCTTGTCAGCATCTTTCTCCGAAAAGCTTCGGTGTATGGCCGGCCATAGACCTTTTTATAAACCTGTCGGGCGTATTCTCTGGAAAACCGGAACTGTCTGGCCGCATCGACCAGGCTATTACCAGGATGTTCTATGGTCTTCTTGAATGTGTCCACGGCCCCCCTGCCATATCTGCTTTCAAACCGCCTTGAGAACCCGTTCGCCTTCTTGATCCCAAAGGTTTTTCTCAACCTGCTGATTAAGCTGGCATCCACATTTAAAATGCCGGCAAGTTCATAATCGTAAAGGCTTTCCACTTCCACCTTATGCCTCATGAATTCACGGAGCCCCATGTTAAATTGTTCTATTACGCACATTTCCAGTTGTGTTGTTGTCATTTTGAACCTCACAGCTCAGAGTTCGTTATTCATTTTTCGTTATTCGGAAACCGATTTAGCGCAAGGTTGCGCCCAAAGATGCACTTCATGTCCGATTCACGATTAGTTTGCCCCGGCGCTTCCGACCAATGCCTGCAGGATGGCGCTCAAACTGGCATTGGGGAGCATTTGGACAGGCTTGTTGTGCTTCTGGCATAACCGTTTAAGGCTTAAGCAGGCCGTATGACTGTTGCAGCTAACAGGGCACAGGACTACGTCTGAGCGTTTCACCTGTCCCTCCAGTCCACGTTTCCCACCATTCATGTAGCCGTCGTGATATTCGAAAATGCCGCCTTTTTCTTGGACCAGTTTGCGATAATAGGCCTTAAGCTTGGTAATGCCTCCCACAATCAGAATGCGTTTGGCGCAAAGATCAAATGCAGGGCACTGCTCGTCGCACTTGTTCAACGACGACATTTCATCCAGTATTCTGCTCACTTCCTTTTCCAACTGACCGTTGAGCCCTTGCTGCCTCTCAAGATGCGACAGCAGTTTTGTGTTTTCATGTTCTAGGAATTCAATTCTGTGCGTGTAATTCGCTATTTCTTTTCCATACGATTTCATCATGGCATGCAATTTGCCGTTTTCGGCGTGAAGATCCGGGATCGACCGGTTTTGCTCAGAACCGGACAATCTTTCCTGAACCTGCTCATGTTGCCTTTTTAAAACATCATATGCCCCGCCAAGCTCGTTGAAGCTGCTCTCCAGGGCACTCTTTTCCTTCTTGAACCTTCTCGCAATGCTCCTTGCTTTCTCAATTTTTTCGGCAAGCCGCCTATTTGTCTCCTGCTGGCGCGCAAGCTCTTGCTTGTGTGTGCAGGCATCATTAACATTCGCGTGTGAAAGCATATGAACATCTCCAAAGACTTGTTCCAAACAATGGCCCGAGAGATCGGAACGGGCCGCGGCAACCCAGAGGAGGGCAGGTATGGTGCCTTGTTCAAACCGAAGCTTCCATGCAGCTTCAAACTCAGGATCGTCAAGGGAGCCGAATTCAGACAACTCTCTTTTGAATTTATGCCGCAAGCGAGCATTCACCTTCCGGGATATCTTGTTTTCGCTTCCCATATTTTCCATCACGGTTCTATGGATTTGATATGGGTTCAGATGCTTGGCGCAGGCGCCTGCCTTTGTGAGGATTTTTTTCAATTCCTGCACGCTTAGGCAGGTACCGACAACGGGGCACTTGAAATGCCTGTCAATTTCCCAGATTGGCTTCACGTCGGAACACCTATTTTTGTCAGTTTCATCACTGAGTGCTAAGATAGTCGATTGCATGGGATATTCTCCTTATTCATATTTGCGGCATTCCGCGAGTCGATTTGTAAAAGGCCGCTAATGCGATTGCAATACAATAACAATAGAGTCTTGAGCCTGTCAAGGAAAAAATTGACTGGTAACGAAAAAAATGCTCTTTTAATTTCTGAAAAACGAGATTTGCTTTTGGACAAAATAAGTTCGAGCTATGCGGTTGGATTTGCTTTTCTAATTTAAATTACTTTTTCACCGTCCGCTTGTCCCGCCCATGCGGGGCTTCGCTCAAGACGCAGAGGTCACCAGAGATCCTTTTGCGTTTGCCGCTGAGAGGGCGGCAAATCAAAACCACTAAGCCTCCGGCGAACACGGCGAACAAATGAAATTGCGATTCCTGGGACAGATAGACAGGTCATGAGCCCACGTGTCAGAAAACAACAGGAGGATCAGACAAAGGACAACAACGTTCGGCTTTGGATAGGTAACAGTAAAGGACGTTGTCGCTGGTGCCGGCGAAAGAAGCCACAGTCAAGGTCAATGGCAGCTTTGGCATGTTCGGAAAGAAAGCCCAGGGGCCAGACAAGCTCACAAGCATCCGGCCCCTGGGGCAAACGAGACCCCGAAACAATTGGACCCATATCTACCGTTTGTTGGTTAAGAAGGGCATTGGTTGGGGCCTACATGAAAAACATGTGTCCATTTTGTTATGGTGCAGGCGCCCGCACACAGGTCCATATATTCAGCGCCAGACCAAGGTGTCACGTTTTAGGAGTCAATATGCCCTCGCTCTGGAATACTCGGTCCTGCTGACTTTATTGCAGAAGACTATATGGGCTCTTTTCATTGGGCGTTTCATAATTGCAGTTGAACATCAGTTAACGATGTTATTTCTCTTGCCATATCGAAGCATTAGTTGTCAATACCCAGATCTCCCGAATTTTCACAGATCTGCAGCTTTTTTGGCAATGCGTAACGGAAGAAATAGCTCGTGCACACGCAGGGAGGAACCGAATGAGGAGTCTGCGGGGCAAAGCATAAAAGCGAGGAACCGTGCGAGAAGCTTGAAAAAGAAAGGGTTACCCTGTAACGTTCAATGGGCTTCGGAGAGTGTATGGGGTTTTACAAGGGGAATTTGTTCTCTCAAAGTGTCAAAGCCAAAAGGGTTTACTTTATTTTCCTGCATCACCTCAGTTAGCCAGGGCCAAAGCCCACTGCCGCAAAATGGCCGGATACTCGATCACGCTCGAATCCCCATAGAAAGGCAGGTTATAGATGGCATGGTTCTTGACGGCAGGCAGCTCGGCCAAAGCCGGATGTTTTCTGATCTCAGCGCACAGGGCCTTTTGTACAGCAAAGGCGTCTCCCGTCATAACAATGACGTCCGGTCTGGCCTTGGCCAAAGCGTCCAGCTTCCTGGTCAGGAAGTGGCCCTTTTCGACGTGAGTGGTTGCAGACTTTAATGAGTACCCCACATTGACACAGCCAAGCGGTTCGAGCAGGAAACGATCAGAGTAACCGCCCGGCGCCTCGACCCTGCGAAACGTCTTGCCCGTTGCCTGCTGGTATACGCCGCAGATAATAACTACTTTTTTCTCTAATTTTGTCTTGGGTAAAGCGTTTTTGGCCTTGGCCAGCGGCTTGTGATAGCGCTCAATCAAGGCCTTGGCCTTGGACTCACATCCAAGTAACTGGGCTGTCCTGCGGATGGCCAGCTCAAGGCCATGGGAAAAGTCCACGTACTCAATCGTCAGATGCTTGCCGGCCAGCAGGGGGACGACGTTCTCCGGCTTGACCTTCGGCTCGTAAATACAAAATTCAGGATGCTTCTCGATGATGATCCGCGTGATGCCGCGTTTCTTGGCCGTGTCAGGGACGATGTTTGGGATTCTTTCGACTATGCATTTTGGGCAGCCCAACACCTGGGAAGCGTTCCTGAGCTGCTTGCACATGGGCCACAGGGAACAGCGCACAGACATGGCTTCGGGAAGAACGCCCAGATTGTACGCCACATCGACCAGGCGATCGCCGATCATGATGACGTTCATTGTTTTAGGGGCTTTCTTTGGTTTGGCCACAGCCGACTGATGGGCAAACAGAAGAAGCAATCCTAAACCGATGCTGGACAGGAGAATCAGTCTTTTGTGACCGATCCGTGAAACGCCGCTGTTCATACTCGGGCCCCCTTTGCCGAAAAAATCACTCAAGGCACGTCAGCCTTTGCTCCTGATCTCGCGGCCTGCGATGACTCACGCGACGAGACCGCCAGAGGTTTTCAGGCCAGGACGTTGATTTCAAAAATCCACGACAGTGTTACTGCAGACATGGTCAAATAGTTGAGTTGTTGAGTAGTTGACTTGGAAAATAAGCATGTTAAATCATGATATTAGAGTTGCAATCATAATCAGCAAATATGCTATGCCAGGCTTTCTGATTCCGCTCCAAAATCTCAAGTTAGCACTCATTGAACATATTGGGAAAAAGGGCCGAGGGCACTCATGGGGGGCGTTGCTCAGCGCCATTCTTCGCCAGGAGTTGGTGGGATCTGGACGTGAGAAAGCCCTCGGCCCTTTGGGCATGCTGAACAATGATTTAGATTAACAATCTCCCAGATGAAGTTTGAAATCCCATGGTTTTGAATGAGTTTCGTTGAAACCTTTGTAAATTTTAGATGACGTTACCATGACTGAGATACAATTGCAAGAAAAAAGTTGACGCCATGTCAAAAAAACTTTGATGCTCTTTTTTGCATCTTCGGCGCTTTGTTGAACGTGGAGATCCAGCCTGCTTTTTCTTGCTAATAGGTGAAGATCGGCGAACACCAGAGAATTTCAGGGGATTGACATGAGGCAAAGCTGATTGTAATTGAAAAACATTTAACCTCAGGCTGGGCGTAAGGAGCTTTTAGACGCACCCGAGAACCCGCTGTTACCAATTTGACGAAAATGGAGTACATTCGGGAGTTGGTGCCCTCATTGGTCTCAGACGGATGCAAAAAGAGGTCAAAGTGAAGGGCTACGCCTTCACAGTGGGCCACGACAAGGCAATGGAATATTCCTTGGAGCAGGTCTGTGGGTATACCCATCCGCCGCAGGAGGTCCTGGTCATGGCGTTGTTTGAGTGAATTATGGAACCAAGACCAAAACCTTCCCACAGGTCAGGTAACAAGAACATCTACTGCCCCTTTTATCGTGCCTGCCTGGATTACGCTGCCAGATGTTACTGGCAGAACTGGGACTGTTCTGAGTGTCCGCACAGACTCACGCAACGACCGGTAAGAGAAGAGCTAAGAGCCAGTAGCGCAGGCCCATATTGTGGGTTGCCGTGGAGAATCTGCACAGCGGACAGACAAACAGGCCGTTTTTTCTTGCAAGTTGCAGAAGATTGAAGAAAACTGGGGAACTTCCGGGAATTGACTTATCAGAGACTTTGATGGCATTGTTGATAGCTACTTGCACGGTCGCGATCTTCAAATGAGAAAAATGAAGCAAAAAGAGATGAGGAATCTCATCAACAAACACGCGTGGGCAACACTCTGTACGGTAGATCCGGAGGGCAAGCCTTATGCCATTGAATTTACCTATTTTCTGATGGACGGCTACATATGCGGACTCATAAATCCAAGAGGAACGACCGCGAGGAACATAAGACACAGTCACAATGTGTGCCTGAAGATGTGCCGGACGGATGAGTTATGCAAGGAGTTTCAGGCAGTCTCATGTTTTGGCACAGGAGAGTTTGTTGATGATCGGGAAGCAATTGGCAGGGCATGGGATCTGCTGGAAAGGAAATTGAACCTGGCAGAGGGGGCATATCACGGGCATAAGCGGAAGTTTATGGATAAAAGGAAGAAATCTCCCCTTTTTAGAATGAAACCTGAGAAGACTACAGGGGTGACTTCTACCAGGGAGCCGTTGAACTGAAGGGTCTCGTTGTTGAAGCTAGTTTGAACGTGTTTGTTTCGTAATCAAAAGGAAAAATTTCTTGCATTGAAGGAGATGCTCGCGTCAGCGGGTTAGTGGAATAATGGGGGAACCAGGCCACGTTTGCAGGAGATGAACAGAGTGTTTGCCACGCAGGCTTGCGAGATACGGGATGAGTAAACCGGTCAGAAAGAAGCGCTACTGGCAAACACGAGAATTGATCGTAATCGGGACTTTTGCGGCATTGACAAAAGTGGCAAGCCTGCTGATTGCGATAGCAGGCGGTGGGATGAATCCGGTTTCTCTTGTTTTGAAGAACATTGTCGCCACATCGCTGTTGATTGTCCTTGTCTATAAGGTCAGAAAGTTTGGCGTCCTCACCTTGTATGCGTTGATCAATAGCCTGGTTTCTCTCTTGTTTCTGGGTGGCAACGTGATGGCCTTGCCAGGCATGTTGATTGCAGGTATAGTCGGTGATGGCTTCATCATGATGACCGGAGGGTATAAGAGGGCCTGGGCGCTTGTCTTGGGTGTTGGGTTGTTTGATCTTTTGTCCAGGGCGATCTCTTTAGGCTATTCCTATCTGACAGTCAGGGAAGAACCCAGACTCCTGATCATGGCTGCAATTATTGTGGCAATAGGCTATACGGGCTGCCTCCTGGGCCTGGGAAGCGGTCTTCTTTTTGTGAAGGAACTCAGACATGCCGGTATTGTCAGAGAATAGGAAGATATCCAAGGACCTGAGTATTATTCAGAGGCTGGACGTTCGGACCAAGATGGCGATCTGTGCATTGAGCTCCATCGTTGCTCTGTTTCTTGAAGGGATTTACCCCTTGTCTATCCTCGCAGTGGCGAGCATGGTCTATGCCCTTTTGCACAAACGGTTCGTTGTTGTATTTGTCTCGTATGGGGCTATTCTGGTCATGGGACTGATGGCCGCCTTTTGCGTCAAAATCATGACCCTGGTCATGCCGGAGATGGGAAAGATGGAGATTCAATTCTTCTTCAGTCCCTTTCTCAGGGTTATGATCCTTGTTAATGTTATTCTGGCCCTTGCGCTTTCCTCGCGTGTGCAATCTATCCTTACTGCCCTAAAGACATTGCGTTTGCCACTTGTTATTTACTTGCCGGCAGCAGTCATGATCCGGTTTATCCCGAGCTTTATTGTTGACATAAAGCAAATAAGCGAGAGTCTGAAAATCAGAGGGTATCATATCAATCCCCTCACTATAACTTTTCATCCGTTACTGACTATGAGATTACTCTTCGTGCCGATTGTTGTGAGAGCCCTGCGGTCTTCTGACGAACTGGCAATCGCTGCTGAACTGAAAGGGTTGGGCTATTCGGAGAAGATATCTTACTATAAGACGACTGCGCTTTCGCTTGCGGATTATTGTGCCGGTGGCGTCGCAACAACACTGCTGTGCGGGGCTTGTCTGTTTGAATACCAGGATAAGCTCTTTTAGCAAAAATCAATGAAATCCTGTAAATCCTGTCTGAGTTAACAGTGATTAGATTTGAGAATGTCTCCTATCAATATCCTTTTCAGACCCAAAAGGCCCTGGACTCGGTATCTTTTGCAATCAGCGAAGGTGAGGCAGTCCTGTTCACGGGCGTGAGTGGTTCCGGCAAATCGACTCTGATCCGGCTTATCAACGGCCTTGCCCCCCACTACTATCACGGACAGGTCAGCGGGCGGGTCCTGGTTAACGGCCATGATAATGCGACGCGCGACATCAACAGAATCGCAGACGACGTTGGCACGCTGTTTCAAGACGCCGAACAGCAGTTTTTTGCTCTAAGCGTTGAAGACGAACTGGCATTTGCCCATGAATGCAGGGGGGTTGGCCCTGACAAAATAAAGAAAACGATCGAGAAAGTCGTTGACCGGTTTTTTCTGGAAAGGGTTGTTGATTCTGCCATCTTTGATCTGTCAGAAGGAGAAAAGCAGAAAGTAGCGCTTGCTTCAATCGTCTCTTTGAAACCCGGAATAATTGTCCTGGATGAACCGTCAGCAAACCTTGACCCTGAAGCCACAGCCGAACTGGCCGCGACGCTTGACGAGTTGAAAAAGCAAGGAATAACCATCGTTGTTGTTGACCACAGGCTTTACTGGCTGTCCGGATTAATAGACAGCGTGTTTGTTCTTCAGGGGGGACGGATTGTTGAATCCGGCGATTTTTCGATATTGGGAAATGAAACAAAACGGGTCAACCATGGTCTGCGCAAGACTCAAATCAGGGACTCCAGAAAAGATCTGCCACATGTGAGAGAAGCCAACACAAAAGCAATCGAGGTTGTTGATTTGACTTTTGGCTATAAGAACAAACCGCGACTGTTTGACCACGCATACATCACGTTGCCGGTTGGGGAAGTTGTTGCCATTGTCGGGGAAAACGGGGCCGGCAAAACCACTTTTGCCCGTTTGCTGACAGGCCTGACCAGGATGCATTCGGGCGATATTCGTATGAATGGAGCTGTGTTGAAGCCCAGGGCGCTGCTGAAGAAGGGGAGCATTGTCCTTCAGAACACCGATCATCAATTGCACATGAAGACTGTTAGGGCTGAACTTGAAATTGCGGCCAGGGATTTGTCAGAGTCCGAAAGAAACAGAAGAGTTCGAGAAATCATGCAGCATTTCAATCTTGATGAGCTGGCCCTTCGTCACCCCCAGTCTTTATCCGCTGGCCAGAAGCAAAGACTCGTCATTGCTTGCGGTATGATCAAGAACCCGGATGTTTTGATTCTGGATGAGCCTACAAGCGGCCTCGACGGTCTGAACATGAAAATTATTTCAGATAAGCTAAAACAACTCGCCAGTCTTGGCGTGTGCGTTCTGGTGATAACCCATGATCTTGAACTCATAGAAGAAGCCTGTGGTTATCAACTGCGACTCCCATTAAATATGGAGATTTGAAATTGAGAACTTTGATTGTGTGTGCGAGCCGTTATGGTTCTACTCTTACGATTGGGCATTGGATTGCCGACCGCCTGCCCTGGGAGACTGTGGATGTCTACCCAGTGGACAGGGCTCCTGAGCCGGAAGGGTACGAACTGGTTTTTCTGGGTGGTGGTGTCTACGACGAAGGGGTAAACAAAGAGATCATCTCATATGCCGGGAAGCACCTGGATTGCCTGAAAGACAAAAAGACAGTCCTCTTTGCGGTCTGCCTTGACACAAAAGGCGCATACGTTGATGGGAAATTTCACGGCGGCTGGCACTACCTCAATCCGCTCCTCGAACTGATGAAGGGAGTTCCTCCTGTTTATGCTGGCCTTCTGTCCGGGGAGATCAATCCGAAAAAGCTCACGGAAGCGGATTATCAACTTCTCAAGGTCTTTTATGGGCAGATCCTTAGACGCGACCTACCGGAGGTCCCGTACAAAACCATGATGAACAAGCCAGAAGTCTGGGAATTCGTCGAGAAAGTCTTGGCCAGGCTGGAGGGGGGATTTTAACTATGGACTGGACACCAGAGGCCAGGGAGGCCCTGAAGGAAGCTCCTCCCTTTGTTCAGAATATGGCCAAAGAGGCGGTGGAGGCTCATGCCCGAAGCAGGGGGCTGGCCACAGTAACAATAGAGATCCTGGAAGAGGCCAGGGATGCCTTCATGGGAGGAGGATCTCACAGGAAGGTCGACAAAGAGTCAGATCTCAATGTGGGTGTAAACAGACGTCAAACCATGCATCTTACCGATGAGAGGCGTTTTCTCGCAAACGAGACAGGTGATCCTCTTCATGACGCTTTTGATCGTAAAACGGCCGTCCACGCCATGCCCAAGAGCGAAACGATCAGCCGCGAGGAGTTGCCTGCATGCTGGACACAAGTCATGTCCAGCAAAGAGGGGCTTCCCGCACGGACGATCTACGTGCACATCCCTTTTTGTGAAGGGCATTGTCTCTACTGCGGCTTCTTTCAAAACGCCTATCGTTCGGACCTGGGTGAGCAATACGCAGATGCCCTTGTCAAAGAGATGGAGCTCACGGCCAGGGCCCCTTTTGTTGAGGCTCATCCTTTTCAGGCAGTATATTTCGGAGGGGGCACGCCAACAGCGCTGCCGGAAAAATCACTTGCCAAAGTGGTGTCCTCCGTAACAGCGCTTTTTCCACTTTCCAATGATTGTGAGATCACACTTGAGGGGCGGATCCATAATTTTTCAACAGAAAAGATCAATGCTGCTTTGAACGCCGGCATCAATCGTTTTTCTCTTGGAGTCCAGAGCTTTGATACGGAGATAAGAAAGCGTCTGGGCCGAAGAGAACCAAGAGATAAGGTGATCGCCACCCTGAACTATCTTCGCGATGCGGGCAAGGCGGTCTCCATCATCGATCTGATTTATGGTTTGCCGGGCCAGTCACTTGAGATCTGGGAGGAGGATATCAAGACATTTCTTTCCCTCGATCTTGACGGATGTGATCTCTATCAGCTAAACGTTTTCAGGGGCGGCCCCTTGGAAAAGGCGATTGCAAGGGGTTCCGTGCCCAGACCGGCCACTTTGAAGGAGCAGGCCGACTACTATATTCGCGGCGTGGATCTCATGGAGGCTGCCCACTACCGGCGACCCTCCATAACTCACTGGGCCCGGACCGGCAGAGAAAGGAGCCTTTACAATACGTTTTCTCGGGGGCGAAGCGAATGTTTGCCCCTCGGCTCCGGGGCGGGCGGCTGGCTCGGGCAGTATTTCCTTTTTGTGGAAGGCGACCTGGAAAAGTATTTCGATGGTATTAAGGCCGGGCAGAAGCCGCTTTCTTTTGGCACAAAACGGCCCGAACGAGATCTTCTCTTTAGAGATATTTCCTACCAGATGGAACTCGGCTACTGTGATGTCAAAGAGCTTTCCCATCAGTTCAGCCTCGATCTTTCAAGCATGCTGGCGCCAATCATTTCTCAGTGGGAAAAAGTGGGCCTAATCAAGCTTTCCGATGGCTGTCTTTACCTTACCAGGGCCGGAGAATTCTGGGCAGTCAATCTGGCCCAGATCCTCATAGATTGCCTCCAGAAATAGTCGTATAGGAACCTCCTTTTTTTGAGCGGGAAAGTGCCGCCGAAAGCGGGATTGCATGAAATTGCGAAAGCAATTTTACAACTTATTGCATTTTCTTCTTGCACATGAGATTCAATTAGGTTATTGTTAAAAATGGAATGACGCAGATGGCAGAGTCAATGCAAACGCCATCTCCGAATCGAGTGGGAGTGTGAATCATGAAACCGTCGCAAATCCTTTTGTCTCTTGAGACCTTGATTACCATCCGTCAGCCCGGTTTCCTTTGGGGTTCGCCTGGAGTGGGGAAAAGCGAAGTGGTCGCCCAGGTAGCCAGAAAGCTAGGGCTCGAAGTGATAGACGTTCGCGCCGTTCTCTTGGATCCTGTGGATCTGCGAGGCCTGCCTCATATCTCGGAGACGCATGAAGGCGGCAACGGCGACAAACGTGCACAGTGGTGCCCACCCGGGTTCTTGCCCCGCCAGGGGCAGGGCGGCGGGATTTTGTTTTTGGACGAATTAAACGTTGCGCCGCCGCTTGTGCAGGGCGCCTGTTATCAGTTGATTCTGGACAGACAGCTTGGGGAATACCGTTTGCCCGAAGGCTGGACAATACTGGCCGCCGGGAACCGGGAGACTGACAGAGCGGTCACCCATCGAATGCCGTCGGCTTTGGCCAATCGTCTGGTCCACTTAGACTTTGAGGTGGATCTGGAGGATTGGATTTCCTGGGCAATGAATAACGATATCCAGGCGAGTGTTATCGCTTTTATTCGTTTTCGACCGAACTTGTTGCAGGCCTTCGATCCACAAAAAGGCGAGAAGGCCTTTCCCTCCCCCAGGTCCTGGGAATTCGTCTCCCGTATACTGGCGGCCAAGCCCGATCCGGATGTGGAATACGACCTTATCAGCGGAACAGTGGGCGAAGGGGCCGCGGCAGAATTCATCGGTTTTATGCGTATATATCGCGATCTCCCGGATCCTGACGCGGTGTTGATGTCGCCTGACACGGCAGAGGTCCCCGAGGCGCCGGCGACAATGTACGCTGTTTGCGAAGTCCTGGCGCGGAAAGCAAGTCAAGAGACGATGAACCCCATTGTTAGATATGCCAACCGGCTGCCTGCCGAATTCGGCGTGTTGCTCATAAGGAATTCGGTGAAAAACGATACTGCCGTTGTAGACACACCGGCGTTTGACGACTGGGCCAGGACACACTGCGAAATCTTGATTTAGACGGAAACAACGCTGTAGCGGCTCGACGTTGCCTTGACAGGATTAACAGGAATGACAGGATAATCTAGGGTGTTTGTCGCTTTGCGCGGACTGGTGGGAAGATGAGCTACTTTCCATCAAGCATGAAGAGAATATGGTCGACTTGCCCATGCAAACCAACAGTGAGACGTATCTGAAAATGGTCAAGGCCAGGGCCGAGCTGGTCATGGATCATCCTTTCTTCGGCTCCTTGGCCTTGCGCCTGAAATTGAAGGAAGATCCCACATGCGAAACTACGTGGTCGGACGGCCGGATTCTAGCTTTCAATCCCGCGTATATTGAATTGCTGCCCTTGCCGAAGGTGACGGGGATACAGGCACATGAGGTCATGCACCTGGCCTGCCAGCATCATACCCGGAGAAAAGGCCGCGATCACAAGCTGTGGAATGTGGCCGGCGACTACGCCATCAACTGGCTTCTCCTGGAGGCCGGGTTTGAACTGCCGGAGGGATTTCTCGTTGATCCAGCTTACAAAGACAAGTCCGTGGACGAGATTTATACCGTCTTGATAAAACAGCATGAAGAGGAAAAAAGCGGAGGAGAGGGGCAAGATCAAGGCAAAGGGCAGGAAGAGGACGCCGACCAGAAACAGGATCGTGGCCTGACCGAGCAGGGGGACAGCCATGACGGCTCGGAAGAAGACGAAGATGAAGACCAAGAGTCGTTGTTTGGTGATCCCGGGAAAAGTGGGGAAGTTCGGGACGCCACAGCGCCGGACGGCCGCCCTGCAAGCCCGGCAGACATCACCAACGCAGAAAAAGACTGGAGGATCGCGCTGGGGCACGCTCTGGCCATGGGCGACCTTCCGGCCGGCCTTGAACGGCTCTTGGGCTATGTGACGAACCCCAGGCTGGACTGGAAAACCATATTGAGGCGTTTCATAGATGCATCCGCCAGAGACGATTATTCCTGGATGCCGCCAAACCGTCGCTATGTGCACATGGGACTCCATCTGCCGTCCCTTCGATCCCAGAAATTGCCGGAGATCGTGCTGGCAATAGACACCTCCGGCAGCATCTCGGAGAACGAATTGGAGCAATTTGCCGCCGAGGTCTCTGCGATTCTCGAAGATTATGACACCAGAATCAACGTGGTCTATTGCGATGCCAAGGTGGCGGGCATAGAAACCTACGAACGTTGGGATTTGCCCTTGCAACTGAATCCTAAGGGTGGCGGCGGCACCGATTTCCGGCCGCCATTCCAATGGGTTGAGGAGCAGGGAAGGCAACCCGCCTGTTTGATCTATCTCACGGATCTTGAATGCAACAGATATCCTGAGGAGCCGGTCTATCCTGTCCTTTGGGCGAAGATCGGAAACAGGGGAATGACTCCCCCGTTTGGAGAACTGATTGAAATAGAATAACTGTTGTTCCACTGCGCTACAACAAAAGAGAGAAAGGGGCAAAGAAGAATGCGAATTGAGTGGAGGATAGAAAAAAGGAGGGGGAACACAAGGCCCAGTTTGCATTACAAGATGACACTCGAAAAATATGAAACAGAAATGGCCCTTCCGCCGGTTTTCGTTGAAAGCACGATACCCAGGCCTCCAGATTCCTGGCAGAGTTATTGTTATCCCGGTCAAAAGGAGCGAGGCGATTGGAAGCCTGAAGAATACTATTGCCTGTTGACGCCCGCCCACAACACAGGAGAAGTTGAAGAAAAAATCAAGCTCCCCTGGCGAGCGGCCAATGAATACCCGGAAATTGAGGAGTCTTTCCGGCGGTTGCGTGACGAGTTTGAGAAAGCATTAAGAGAGGCCTACAACAGTCTTCCCATGGACGTAGTGGGCAGAATCGATGTTAACTCCGAGACGAAGAAGCATATTGCCCCCGGAATCGCGGCTGTGAGACTGCTCAGAGCGGCAGGGAGATGATATCGATGGGGCCATGCCGCGCAGGCCACAGTCCCCCCACTTTCACTGTATGCTTCTTCGTCGAGAATGACGCTGCCGGTCACCGCGCGTGCCTCAGCTTTGTCTATTTCGGATTGCTGACTCAGCCAGTGCGCCAGTACAAGGGCCCGCTCCTTAGAAAAGAGGATGGCCTTGACCTTCACCCGGAGTCGTCCCGGAATAGAGTGGCGGACCACAAAGGCCCTCTGAGAATCTGTACTCATATGGTCTTTCAGATTGAGTTTCCGGGATTGTCAATATTCGAGGGCCCTTTTAGCTCAGAAACAATGATCTTCTGAGCCATCCCCGCGCCAATAGCCAGGCGTGTGCCTCGTGCCACTATTAGAACAGGCCCGGGATTTCCTTGCCTGATGATCTCAATTTGTGATCCCACATTCAACCCCATGCTGGTCAGGCGTTGACGCAATCCCCTGCCGCCGGCCAAAGATTGGATACACAGCTTCTGCCCGGCGCAAGCCCCAGCCAGCGGCATCGCGGGTGTGACGATTGCATCGTTCCGATGCGCGTTCTCGTCATTGAGCCAGTCCTTAACGCCCGCCCTTTTTTCATCATCCCCCTGTGTTCTCAAGGTATTGCACCAATAATCCGTAGGTTCTCAATAACCTAGGGCGAGGGGGCCTTTTTTCAAAGGCGATATCTTTGTCATTATTTCGGACTCTCGCAGTGGCCGGATATTGTGATTGCCCCAAATGTCCTTATGAGCTTGGCACGGGCTTGGCCAATCACAGAATATCCGGCCACGCTTCCTGGGCATGGTTGATATCGACTTTGAAAAAAGGCCCCCTCGCCCGGAGTTGCACCCGGACTTTTTGAGATGTTACAATAATCCGACCTAACAAAAGGGCTCCGATAGCTTATTGCAGTTAGTTATATTAATTGATATACAATAGCATAAGCAATAGCGCCTGTATAGTCAAGAGATATTTTCGGCAAGAGATCTCGGGATCGATGAAATTTACTGGGAGTTACTTCCGGAGGACAAGGCGGAGATCGTGAGAAAGCTCCGTGACCAAGGTCATTTTTTGGCCTTCGTGGGTGACGGGGTCAATGATGCGGCAGCTCTCATCACGGCAGATGTGGGGATTTCCATGCCTCTTGTTAGAGTCAGAGGTTCTCAGGGAGACGTGGTCTTAGGTGGGGGGATGAGCGCAACGATTATGGTCCAGAGAGCGGATGGGACAAAAGCTTCCGTGGCCCAACTGGAACCCAACGACGAGGGTCAGATCGTGGCGCTGACAGGAGGCCCTGGACTGCGTGATACAGTAGACACACTGGAAGGGCTTCGAGTCTATTTCGGCTCCGTGGAAGCCAGTTTGATTTTTGTCGATATTGTGCGGTGATATGAACATAACGATCGGATCGTGTGATGAAGCCCTTGGAGGATGATTTCCGGGGAGTCTTTCAAGTTGACGTTTTGCTGGTGTTGTTGTACAAGAAATAGTGTGGCTTTAAAAACGTGTTATACCCTTTTCATTTCATCGTAACATGCTATGGCCGTCAGTCAGAGAGGAGTCGGACAATGAAGGTTGCAATCACATCAAAGGGGAAAACCGTGGATTCTGAAATTGAGTCGCGGTTTTCCCGTAGCCCGTTCTTTCTCATTGGCGACCCCGAAACCGGGGACTTCAGGGCCTTTGAGAATCCAGGGGCTTCAGCCAAGGATGCTGCCTGTGTTGATGCTGTAAAGTTTTTGGTTGGTAAAGGGGTTGGCGCTATACTAACGGGCAACGTGGGGCACAACGCCTTTGTTACGCTGCAGGACGCAACGATACGAATCTACCTGGGGGCAACAGGGACGGTACGCAGCGCCCTCGAAGATTTTAAGAAACGGAGACTATCGCGGGCAAAGGAACCTTCTGTGGGGTATAAGCAGGGACTAAAAGAAGGGGCTGCTATTAAGAAGGCTTGACGTAACACTTTAGGCTAAAATGATACGAATCGTTCTTACCATTTCTTTTCTCATGTTTGCCACTTCAGATAGCCCCCAGAAGCAAGATCATCCCAAACAACACTATCAACAATGATCCAAAGACGGATAAAGCCCGCTGGCCATAGATGCGGGCCTTATTCCTTCCGGAAAAACACCTTAGCAAGCCCTCTTGCCCCACAATACTCAGAACACCTGCAAATGAAATAGTCATGCCCATTCCCAAAGCCATAAAAAAGGACAACATGAGGCCTGTAGCCAAGAGATTCTGGGAAAGGCTGAACAACATAATGATCACAACGCCCGGACAAGGCACGACGCCAACAGCAATGGCGATAGGCAAAATACCTTTGTGATCCAGACAACTAATGGCCCTGTCCGCTTCTCCTTTCTGAAGATGGTTTTGCCGTAGGCTAAGCAAACTGCTGATCAATAGCGCCAGTCCGATCAAAACAACCAGGCTGAAACTAACTATCTTGAGCTTTTGAGAAACAGTCTCGAAGGATGACAGGTAAGATTTCCTAAAAATGAAATAGATGCCCAGGACAATGAGCACCGCGGAAAAGGTGTGAAGAAAGGAGATTAGATTGCCCAGAAGAATGCCTTTCCTGACTTGGCTTTTTCCCGATAGGAAGTAAGAAAAGGAGATTGTTTTCCCATGACCAGGACCTGCTGCGTGTATGACGCCATAAAGAAAAGAGAGGAGAATTAACGGGATGAGGGCATTCTTGGACTTGGTCGTCTTTAGCTCTTTGGTTAATCGGGTTAATTCATTATTGAGTTTGTGCTGCCATAAAGCAATCTTCGTGAAGATCTTGGAGGCATGTGTGGGAAGATCAGCGCTCGTTTTCCGGGGTTCTTTTGAAACAAAGGGGTTGTCTCCAGCCGTGCTGGTCAATGGCGAAAAAAACAGGAAACAGCAAAAAACGGCCCAAAATACTCTATTCATCTTTGATCCTGAATTTTATAGTGAGCTCTTCAGGATAGATTTGTCCGAAATAATACGGCTCTTTGGTGTTTTTGCCAATATTGTACTGATAGTCATACGATGAAGCGTTTTGAAAACTGACAGGGGTATTTGTCAAAAAAAGGCTGGAATAAAAGCTCTTGTCATAAATCGATATTTTGACTTCCTTGAATGAACAAATGGCCTGAACATGGCACGGCACGAAAAAACGATAGGAAACCTTATCCTTCTCGATCTTTGCGGAGAAGCCCTTGACGAATTGCACTCTAAATGGCTTGCCGTTGATTTTTATGTAAGTGAAATACTGAAATTTTCTTAGATTAGAAAACGCCCCGTTTTTCACCTGCTCTATTTCGTCGGCCTCAAATTTTCCATTTATATTCTTGTCAAAATCGTGAACAAGCATACTGCTGAACATTTCATCAAAAATCCACATCACCTCGAACCCTGCCAATCCCTCTTTACTGAATACGATCTTTATAGAATTGTCAATAAAAACATGGGGGTGGCTAAATACTGTGTCCGGCTGTGAAGCGAAAAAAAGGATTGCCAAGATACAGAGCCTGAATCTCATCTCTTTCCTCGGCGTCAAGAGCGAAAAAGCAAAAGCATGACGTCCTCAAATAAGTAATTTGGAAACGTCGTTAATCATCGGTTCTTTTTGGTCAAAACCTCTACATTTACAGCCAGTCCGACGCGGGCCCTAAAATAGGAGCTGGCATCTGCCTGGTTTACGGATATTTCAAGCAGATTTCGGCTTCCGAAGATGGCTAAAGGATCGCCCACCTTTACCGTGTCATAAGATTCTGAGACACCTCGGATCCTGGACCTTCCAAGGCCGATGACTACATTTTTTGACTTCCTTTTTCCCGTGAAGATCTCAAACGTTTCCTGATCGATGTTGGTGATGAGATTTCCGAAATGATCGATTGAGATTATTTCGCCGGCCAGCAGTCTCTCATCGGAAGACAAGAAGGGAACAGGCATATCCAGCGTGTTGATGTCATCAAGCGTCAGTTTTTCTCCGAGGCAAGGCAAAGCTGCTCCTTTTGACAAGTGGGCAGCCACAGGGGCAATGATGTCCCTGCCGTGGAACGTATTGCTCACCGGCTTCAGGAAGTATGCCTGGTTGGTTACGGCATATATCTCATCCGCCTTTCCATCCTGAGTAACCAAGCTCAGTACGCCATTGTCGGGGGCAACAAAAACGTGCCCTTCCTTCTTGAGGCAGATGACCTTTCTCTTTCCGCCCACACCGGGATCAACTACGATCACATGGATGGAGCCTTTTGGAAAATACCTGAATGCGCCTTTGATTACCAGGGCTGCTTGCAAGATATCGTGCCTGGTCAAGTTGTGGGAAATATCAACTAGCTGAACCCTGCTATTGATTGACAGGATGACCCCTTTGATCGCGCCAACGTATTCGTCTTTAAGGCCAAAATCTGTGAGCAAGGTTATGGTCGGGATTGTTTGCTTCATTGTTCACCCTAAATGTTTGAAATGCCTCTGGACGCGAATATTTATCCAAACAGCCCCTGCTGCACGGAAAGGCCGAAATGTCGGTAGGCTTGTTCAGTGACCTTGCGGCCGGCCGATGTACGGGTGAGCATCCCCAGCTTCAACAGATAGGGCTCCACCATATCCACCAGAGTGTCAGACTCCTCTTGCAGTGTGGCGGCAATGGCCTCGATGCCTACAGGGCCGCCTTTGTAAAAATCGATGACTGCTCTTAAGAGCTTTCTGTCGAGAATTGTCAACCCCTTTTCATCCACCCCTTCTAGCTCCAGGGCTTTGTGGACAGTATCCTTGTCGATGATTCCGGCGCCTCTGACCTGGGTGAAGTCTCTTACCCGTTTCAGGAGCCGATTAACGATCCTGGGGGTGCCTCGAGACCGGCGGGCGATCTCATACGCCCCGTCAGTATCGATTTTGACATTCAGAATGGCTGCCGAACGTTTTGCGATCCGAACAAGATCGTCTTCACAGTAGAAATCAAGTGTCCTGAATATGCCGAAGCGTTCACGCAGCGGGGCAGAGAGTGACCCTGCCCGGGTGGTGGCGCCCACCAGAACAAAACGTTCCAGGCGGTACCGGTGACTTCTTGCATGTACGCCTTTGTCAAAGATAAAATCGACTGCAAAATCTTCCATGGCCGGATAGAGAAATTCTTCGACCACTCTCGGAAGGCGGTGCATCTCATCAACAAAGAGTACGTCCCCTTCTTCCAGATGGGTTAAAATGCCCAGCAGATCTCCACCCTTTTCCAGGGCTGGACCACTGGTCACCGTAATGTTCACTCCCATCTCCTCGGCAATGATATGGGCAAGGGTTGTCTTTCCCAGGCCAGGGGGGCCATGAAAGAGGATGTGATCCGGTGGCTCCCTCCGCTGAAGCGCAGCCTCAATGGCAATAGCGAGGGTCTCTATAACCTTTGCTTGACCTATATATTCCTTCAAGCTCTTGGGCCTGAGGCTGATAAATTCTGATGTTTCCTCTTGATGGTCGACCTTGTCACGGGACACTCCGCCAGTGTTCACATCAACTGCTAGACTTTTTCCGGAATCCTGGTCTCCCATCAAATGGCCTCACCGCGATAGACCTCTTCAAAGAGCTCTTCGGCTGTGTTGATGTTGCTATTTCTTTTTAATGCAGCAACGATCATCTCTTTGGCCTCCTTTGCCTTGTGCCCCAGTTGTTTTACCATGACGTCATGGACTCGTTCTTTGAAATCTTCCAATGGGACGGCTTCGGTGGGTTTCTCGGCCCCCCGGATTAGGGCAAACTTGGCCATTTTGCCTTCCAGGGTCGCCAGAATTTTCTGCGCTGTACGGTTCCCGATCCCTTTCAATTTCTTCAGATAGGCCGTATCCCTGGACTCTATGGCCCTGGAAATGTCGCGAACTGAAACGGTGAGCGCCTGAACGGCTTTCATTGGCCCAATGTCTTCCACTGATATGAAATACCGGAAGAATTCCCTCTCCGCTTCAAGGTTAAAACCTATAAGGGTCGGCTTAGGTTGCCGTTCCGTCTGATGATAGTAGATGTGTAAAGCAAGTTCTTCGCCGATCTTTTTGGAATCAATGGATTCTCTGACAATTGCGGGCAGGAGTATTTCGTAGCCGACCTGGTTGGTCAAAAGGAGTATGCGGTCCTTTTCTTTCTTTAGCAATTTCCCTTCGAGATAACCGATCATGTCCTGCTCCTGTGGACCCGAAGATGCCTGAAGAGACCGACCAGGGCAAGGGCCAGTGCGTCAGAGGCGTGGGACGGGGAAATAGCGCTTTGTCTTTTCAGAAAATGCCTGACCGCTCTTTCCATCTGCGCTTTAGTGGCTCTGCCGTTTCCGGTCAGGACGCGTTTCACTTCCCGCACAGGAAGTTCAATGCTCTGCACGCCACGTTGAGCGGCTGCCACCAGTATGACACCGCAGACCTTCCCAAGTGCGATACCCGATTTGGGGTATCGGTTAAGAGAAAAGACATCTTCAATGACAACGAGGTTGGGCTTTTCGGAATCCAGAATGGAGCAGAGTTCAGAAAAAATATGATTCAATCGGCTGGCCAAGACCTCGGTCTTGGAGGTTCGAATCGTGCCGAAGCAATACTCGCCTATTCGGGAACCGGTTCCCTCCACGATCCCGAAACCGGTATCAGCCAAACCCGGATCTATGCCTATGACCTTGAGCGGAGGTTTCAAGGGTCATATTTTGTGTTTGTCTGTCATTGAAATCTCTTTAACTTCTCTTTGGCGATCTTTGCCTCATTGGAATCCGGATACTTGCGAATCAGTTCTTTCAGGATGAGCCTGGCGTTATCTTTATCCCCCAGATTCAAAAACGCGTATCCCTGCTTCAGCAGGGCGCTGCGAGTCTTGTTTCCCTTGGGGTAGGTCTCAATCACCTTCTGATATTCCAATATGGCCTTTTCATACCATTTCTCGCGATAGTAAATCTCTCCAATCCAAAACTGAGCATTGTCGGCGTCTTCGGATTTCGGGTACTGTTTCAAAAAGCTCTGAAACAGCTCGCGAGCAGCCTCGTACTCTCCTTTGTCAAACTCCTGTTTGGCCCCGGCGTAAATCTCATCCGGCGTTTTTGAGGCCGATGGTTTTCCCTGGTCCGTCCCAGTCTTCTCCGGCCCCGAAGAAACCAGCTTTTCCGAAGGTTCCATGGCCAGGTATTGTTCCAGTCGAACAATCCGGTCAAGACCGGTTTGAAGAGATTTTTCCAGCTCCTTCCAGCGCTTCTCACGCTCGGTCATCGTGCCCAGCTTTTGCTGGGCGTCGTATTGGCTCTCTTCCAAATGACCGCGAAGGATTGCTATCTCATGTCTCAAGTCTTTTATCAGGGCATGGAGGTTGGCATACTTGCTCCGAATAGCCTCATCTGATTTTAGTTGTTCCTCGTGATAGCGGGCAATCTCGGAGTGAATAGCCTCAACCTTTTTGTCCTGTTTCGAAACACTTTGTTTCAGGGCTGTGAGGCGATTGTCGACGGTGATCAGATCGTCCTGCAGGGCACAGCCACTCACAACCAATGCAAAAGCCAGGAGTCCTAACCAACTTTTTACGGTTTTTTTTGTGCCCATAGTGATACTTTCGCGGATATCGGACTGCGACTTACCCGTTGTGCGACCATCGTCAATACCCGGTCCTTGCTGGCGTTCTCCGCCAGCCGGTGAACGGAAAACGGAGAACTGTGAACGGTTACTCTATGACAAACTGGTCCCGTCTGTTTTTGGCCCAAGCCCTCTCGTTGTGATTTGGGTCGAGAGGTCTCTCTTCTCCATAACTGATGGTCGTCAGCCGTCGGGATCCAATTCCAAGATCGACCAGATAGCTCTTGGCGCTCTGAGCGCGTCGGTCCCCAAGGGCTATATTGTATTCGCTCGTTCCTCTTTCGTCGCAATGACCTTCGATGATCACCGAGACGTCCGGATGAGCCATCAGCCATTTTGCTTTATTTCTGAGGATTTCCTTTGATTCAGGAAGGAGCCTGGATTTGTCAAATTCAAAATAGATGTGCTCGTTCTGGAATTCCTCCAGTTCACCACGATCTCTGCGCGTTTTGGCCTGTTCGCGCAAACGCTCTTCCCCGATACGCTGTTCTTCTAAGGCCTTTCGCCTTGCCCGTTCGTCATCAGCCGTTACGCCTTCTGTTACGGGCTCCTCTTCGATTGTGACCACTCCAGGCTCGGATTCGATCTTCTTCTTGGCGCAGGAAGTTGCAAACATGAGCCCAGGAATAATCAACACAAGTGCCAAACCTACCCAAAATTTCTTTGTCATACGGTTTACCTCCTTTCAAGCAGAAACAAGATCTAAACAATATCCCCCAATATGCTGTATTGGTTTTATAATTATTTGAAAATCTGAAAAAAGTCAATGACCAACTTGCACAAATTTTCGGTCCCTTCAATCGCCGGAAAGGCGTGGTGACCAACTGGGGTCTGTTTGCTCTCCCTGAAGCGCCAGCAGACGACGCTGGTTTGAACCATTGGCATTCATTACGTAGATCCTGGACGCTCCTTCTCTGGTGGAACAAAAGGCAATGAGACTGCCATCCGGCGACCAGGTTGGCGATTCATTGTTGCCGGCGTCTCGGGTCAGTTGAATGGGCTCTCCCCCGTCTGTGGAAATAATATAGATGTTTGTCCCATTATCTCGAACCAATCCTGAATAGACTATATAGTCGCCCCGCGGAGACCATTCGGGGGCCGTATTGTAATTGCCTTCAAATGTGAGCCTCCGGACTTCCCCGCTTTCCATGTCCTTAATGTATATCTGAGGTGATCCTGAGCGGTTGGAGACAAAAGCAAGCGCCTTGCCGTCTGGTGACCAGGCGGGGGAAACATCAATGTCCCAATGGTGGGTTAACCTTTTGATAATCTTTCCTTTGCCTGTAAGCAGATAAAGCGATGGATTCCCTTCGTGGGAAAGGGATGCCGCCAGGGAAAACTCCCCCGGAACCCATGACGGCGTGATATTTGAACCCTTAAAAGAGGCAACCGTGCCCCGTCGTTCTTTTATGTTTTTGATATACAGATCCGGCTTGCCTCGCCTGTAGTCTGTATAGGCAAGCCATCTGCCATCCGAGGACCAGGCAGGAAAAAGCGTTATGGCCCCGGTATTTGTAAACTGTTTCGGGTTGTATCCGTCAAAATCGGCGACGAAGATCTCCTTGTGCCCTGCTGCTGTCGATACAAATGCGATCTGTGTATTGAAAATCCCCTCATGGCCGGTAAGACAGCGAATCAGGTCGTTTGAAAAACGACGGATCATGCGTCGGTGATCCTTCAGGTGGCCTGTATACCGCTTGCCGATTATGAGGCGGCCTCCAAAGGTGTCGAAGAGGCGAAGCTCCACCTTAAGGATGTCTTCTTGATATTCGAATCCACCCTTGATCAGGAGTTCAGCGCCCACATCTGTCCAGTTCTTGAAATTGATTGTGTGCTCCATAAGGGCGGATTGTTGAGGATCCTCCAGGAAACTCCCTCTGTCCAAAATCTTAAAGAAGCCTGTAAAATCTATGGTTTCTGCAAGGAGGTTCGCAAATGTCTCAGCGATCTCTTTATGTTTGTTCCCGGCGCCCACCTCTTTGAAAAACGGCACGGCAGTGGGAATCTTGCGAAGATAAGGGGCGGTGATGTCGATATAGACACGTGCCTGACAAGGGATGCTTGAGCAGGTCAGCAGCAGCGGTACGGCAAGTCCCAGGAGGAGATGTATGACCACGTGGCTAGCCCTTTGCATGATGCGATTAAGGCCTCCTTTGCAACTCAGAATGGTTGAACCTAATGCCCACCTCGTAGTACGGGCCGAGAAACCCATCAGGGAGCGCCGGCAAAGGATTCGACTTTTTTACTGCCTTCAGAACAGAATCATCAAAATAGCTGTTGCCTGACCTGCTTTCGAACCAGATATCCCGTATCTCGCCGTCCCTCATGATCTTCACAATTATGATGCCTTCCAGATTTGTGCTGGCTCGAGCCATCTCTTCAGAAAAGGCCCAGTTCTTCTGGATCAGATGCCAGATTTCTGCATTGTAAATGTCGAGAAGTTCCAGGTTCTTTCTGCCGATGTCATCCCTGGCAGGACCATCACCGGTTGTCACGGTTCCTGTCGTGCCCTGATCCTTCTTCTTTAACTCATCAATGGCCTGAAGCACCGTACTGGGTCTTGACTCCGGGGCTTGTTTCTCGATTTTCGCGATCGCCCCTGTAATGACCTTTGATACATTGTAGGTCTTTTTTTTCAGTGATCGCTTGACCCGTAATGGTTTTGAGGCCAATGACACGGCCTCCCCGGGTGGAGGCGCGTCAAATTCCACTGTTTTTTTGACCTGAACAGGTTCGGGCTTTTTCGCACGTTCCACCGATGAGACCTTTTCAGACGGCTTTACCGGTCTTGTCTTAACCTGCGGGGGCGCTTGCGATTGACTCAGAGGCGGTTTCGCAAGTCGTGTAGCCGGAGGCAGACTCACAAGATCAACCTCAACGGCAGATGGCATACTGGGGGTGGTAAATCGTAATTCCGGCAAAAACATCACCCCCGAGAAGAACAGGACGTGGCAAAGAACGGAAAGGGCTATCATGCCCGTCCATGCTCGGTCAGTGTAAGCGCCTTGGCCTAGAGCTTCGAGATGGGTAACCATGAGCTCAACCTGCTTTGCTCACGATCCTGGGTGGCAAAAGCTGCGGTCCAGACAACTATGGAGAGAGGATTCGGATAGTGGCCTATTCGCAAAACTCATCTCCTCTTGGCCGTCTCTTTCAAGGGTTCCGTAACCATTCCGAGTCGTTCCACGCCAGCGTTTTTTACTTCAGAGATCACTCGCACCACAACGCCGTAAGGAACGCTTTTGTCTGCTCGCAGGTAAACTTTCTGGTCCGGACGACCCTCCAGGATCTTTTTCATTTTTTCTTGAAGGGCTTCCAGCGCCACCTTGTAGTCATTGATGTAGATTTGCTGGCTGCGGTCCACGGTTATGGTCAGATGGTCCTTTTCTGCCGTCAGGGGTTTGGGGGTCGTCTGGGGCAATGATACATTTACCCCTTGCATCATCATGGGGGCAGTCACCATGAAAATAATGAGGAGGACCAACATGACATCCACCAAGGGTGTCACGTTGATATCCGACATGAAAGGGCTGTTGCCGTTTCCCATAGCCATAGCCCTAATTCCCCTTTCGTATTATCAATTCTCGTTCGATCAAGTTCAAGAAATCGGCCGAAAAATTGTGCATTTCTGATTCCAGGACGCGAATCTTATTGGCAAAATAGTTGTAGGCGACTACCGCCGGTATCGCAGCAGCCAGTCCGGCAGCCGTGGCGATCAGCGCCTCAGAGATACCTGGCGCCACAACGGCCAAGCTGGCAGAGCCCTTGAGGCCGATGCCTCGAAAGGCATTCATGATCCCCCATACTGTGCCGAAAAGCCCAATAAAAGGAGTTGTATTTCCCGTTGTTGCCAGAAAAGGGACGGCCTTGTTCAATTCGGTGAGTTCCACGTTCAAGGCTCGCCGGAGCGCCCGCTTTATGTTGTCAAGAGCCGCCATGTCTTGATTTGACTTCAATTTTCCACCTTTTTCAGTATCTGTTGAGGCCGGCTGCGGGCTTTTCACCTTTCTGAGCTCAACGTACGCAACACGAAATATCCGCGCCAGAGGGCTGTGCCGGAGTTTCTTTGAGGCTGCAAATGCCTCCGATAGGCTGCGTCTGTTCCAAAACAGGTCGAGAAAATAGGCCGATTCTTTTCTTGCCTTTTTTATGAAACGGTATTTGTAGAATATAATGGCCCATGAGGTAATGGAGAAGAACAGTAGAAGCAACAGAACAAAACGGACCATTGGGCCGGATTGGAGGACCAACTGGATAATGTCACTGTACGTCGTGATGGGCATAGTAAATACTCAGTAAATCAAAGTTTTATTAAAGGTGGAAGCCGAGCTTTTCAAAACCTCAAAAATATATACACATGCAACCGTCGGGCCAAAATAGTGGAAAAGCTTAATTGGGGGTGGAAGTTACATAAGGTTTTTGCCGGTGTCAAGTTGATTTCCGGTTGCGTTCGTTGCGCCTTTTGTATAGATATGTGATTATACAGAGTCCATGTCCGTGCTTCAAGATTTAAGGCGCAAGGCATAAGACGCAAGGCACAAGGTAGTCGATTGCGTTTTCCTGTGTGTTGGCGCCGTGCGCCTTGAGTCAAGGTCTTTGGGCCTCAGGCGTATGAAAATACCTGCACAGTGTAGGGATATGTGGTACTAGGAGACTTGTTATATTGTGAAGGCAATAGCTAATCTGCTCTTTGAAGCGCGGATCTTAAAGGAGATCCCGCGATCCGGTTTCCACTTCCTGGGCTCTGGTCGCGAATCAGTGGCTGAGCACAGCTTTCTTTCCGCGTTTGTTGGATATGTTCTGGCCCAGATGCATCCTGACGTGGATCAACTCAAGTTGCTCCAAATGTGCTTGTTACACGACCTTGGCGAAGCCCGGACTGGCGACCTCAACTACGTTCAAAAGAAATATGTTGTGGCTGACGAAAACAGGGCCATGGCAGACCTTACAAAGAATATCCCCTTTGGCCCGGCCATGGGCGGCCTTTTTGAGGAATTTAATGCCTGCGAGACCGTGGAAGCAGAGCTTGCCCACGATGCTGACCAACTGGCCCTCATCTTGGAACTAAAGACCCTTTGCGATTCTGGCTGCAATGGACCAGAGGCTTGGCTGCCTCACGTCATAGCTCGACTCCGAACCGAGGTCGGCCAGAACCTGGCAAAACAGGTATTGAAAACCGCTTCAGATGCGTGGTGGTTTGAAGAAAAAGAGACCTGATGACCTTTGAATCCATTGTAGGCCAGGAGCGCGCCATCCGCCTCCTGACCCGGATACTTGAGAACAATCGTCTGGCGCATGCCTTGCTCTTTACGGGTGTTGACGGCATTGGCAGACAAACAACTGCCATGGCCATGGCCATGGCCATGAACTGCCTGAAGCCTTTGGGAACGTCGGCATGCGGGGTATGTCGATCCTGCAAGAAGGTGATTTCGGGCAATCACCCGGACGTCATCATTGTCAAGCCCAGCGGGACGTTTATCAAGATCGAACAGGTGCGGTCTTTGCGCAAAACCTTAAGGTTTGCCCCCCTTGAGGGGGGGCGGCGTGTAATCATAATCAATGACGCGCAGGCCATGAACCTTGAAGCGTCCAACGCCATGCTGAAGATCTTGGAAGAACCGCCCAATAACACACACATAATCCTCACTGCCTCCCAGACCACGGACTTGTTGCCAACGATTGTCTCCAGGTGCCAGCAGATACCTTTTAGACCAGTTCCAGTTGCAGACATCGCAGCGGCGCTTGGCGCCAGGAGTGGGCTTGATGCAGACGCAGCCACGGCCGTTGCCGTATTGGCCAAAGGAAGCCTGGGGAGAGCCCTGTCTGCGGATGCAGAGAAATGGATGGACTGGCGGAAGGACCTTCTTGAGCGTGTTGGGTTGGTTTCATCGGAGTCGACCAATGCGCTTTTTGTCTTTGCCGATACGCTGGCACGTGATAAAGACAGATTGCAAGACGCACTGGATGTGATTATTATTTGGTTTAGAGACATACTGATATGTAGGTTCCACCCTGAGAAGATTCTAAACAGGGACTGTATGGAAGAGATACAGCGCAAATCAGAACAGCTTTCAGTCGATGATATCTTGGAGATTATCATGGCTGTATTCGCCGCACAAAGGGCCATCGTGAAGAATGCCAATCGCCGTCTTGCCTTAGAGGTAATGATGATGCGTATGAGTTCAGCTTTCAGAAGAAGCCTACATCCCCAGGGTGATTGAGAACTTACGATTGAAAATGGTAACAAAGTGGAATAATGAGTAAATTTGTCGGTATAAGATTCAGACCCCAAGGCAAGGTCTATGATTTTGATGTGGGTCACTTTGTCCTTTCCCCTGGAGGTCACGTGATCTTGGAAACCGAGCGCGGTCTGGCCCTCGGGACGGTTGTGACTGTTTCCAAGACTGTTGAAAAGGGGCGGAACAGACCCCCGCTGAAAAAAGTCTATCGGCTGGCAAATGACGGGGATCTTGAACAGCATAGGAGGAATTTAGAACGGGAAAAAGCCGGCCATGCATATTGCCTGGAGTGTATCAAGAAATTGGGACTTCAAATGAACCTTGTATCGGTTGAGAGTCTGTTTGACGGGACAAAACTGACTTTTTTTTACACAGCCGACGGCCGCGTCGATTTTCGAGAGCTGGTCAAGATGCTCGTTAAGGCATATAGGGTGCGTATTGAGATGCGCCAGATCGGGGTCCGTAACAGAGCAAAGATGTGCGGGGGAATTGGACGTTGCGGCCAAGAACTGTGCTGTTGTACCTTCATTAGTAATTTCCAGCCGGTGTCTGTTCGAATGGCGAAGGAACAGGGGCTGTCACTCAATCCCAGTAAGATTTCCGGACTGTGCGGCCGACTGATGTGCTGTTTGGCATTTGAACATGGGACCTATTGCGATCTTAAGGGGAAGTTCCCAAGTTGGGGAAAGGTCGTGCAGACCAAAACGGGCCAGGGAAGGGTTATTCGTCAGAACATACTGAAAGAGTCGGTTACGATCCAGGTTGAGGACGGGAAGGAATTGGATGTAAGCTTGAAGGAAATTATCGAGGAGACAGAAGCGTCCCCACAGAAAATACAGGGACTTCACGACTAATTGTTGAGAGGAAAACCATATGCCTCAGCCGTTTTATGTGACAACGCCCATCTATTACGTTAATGCCAGACCTCACCTGGGTCATGCTTATACGACTATTGTGGCTGATGTGGTGAATCGATTCCATTGCATATGCGGCCAGGAAACCTACTTCCTGACAGGAACCGACGAACATGGCGACAAAGTGGTTCGGGCAGCCAAAGAGGAGGGGATGAGCCCGCTCGCCTATGTGGATCAGATCAGCGATCTTTTTAGAGCCTTGTGGCCTGAGCTCGACATAGAATATGACTATTTCATACGCACTACGGCGTCTGCTCACGTAAATATTGTTAAGGAAGTCCTGCAAAAGATTTATGATTCAGGCGATATTTACTTCAGCGAATACGAAGGGGCATACTGTTTTGGCTGTGAGCGGTTTTATACTGAACGGGAACTGGTAGGTGGCAGATGTCCTGACCACAAGACGATCCCTGAGGTAATCAAGGAATCCAACTATTTTTTTAGAATGAGCCGATACCAGGACTGGCTCGTGGATCACATTAACAAGAACCCGGATTTCATCAGCCCCGAGCGTTACAGAAACGAAGCGCTCGCCTTTTTGCGCGAACCTCTTGATGATTTGTGCATATCCCGACCCAAGAGCAGGCTTCAATGGGGTATTACCCTTCCTTTTGATGATCAATATGTGACTTATGTCTGGTTCGATGCCCTTCTAAACTATGTCTCCGCCCTGGCATATCCTGATGGTGAGCGTTTCAAGAGGTTTTGGCCTACGGTTCACCACCTTGTCGCCAAGGATATCCTTAAACCTCACGGCATATACTGGCCCATCATGCTAAAGGCCGCAGGCATTCCTCTGTATCGCGGACTTCATGTTCACGGTTACTGGAATGTCGATGAGAGCAAGATGTCCAAAAGTCTTGGCAACGTGGTGGATCCACTTGAGCTCAAGAACGTGTACGGCGCAGACGCATTTCGGTACTTCCTCCTGCGAGAGATGGTTTTTGGTCTTGATTCCAGTTTCACCGAGAAGGCCTTTGTTCAGCGCATCAATTCTGATTTGGCCAATGACCTGGGGAATCTCTTTAGCCGCAGTCTAACCATGGTACACAAGTACTTCAAAGGTGTTGTGCCAAGAGGTATTGAAGCCCCGGAAAGCAGTCTGGATTTGGATGTGAAGTCCGATGCCCTTAAGACAATTCAGGGCTATAAGAAAGCAATGGAAGACTTCGCCTTCCACAAGGCTCTCATGGCTATTTGGGAGTTCATAAACCGGATTAACAAATACATAGACGTGACTGCTCCGTGGGAGCTTGCCAAGAAAAAGTCACAGCACAAACTGCTGGGGCTCGTGCTTTACAATGTTCTGGAAGGTCTTCGTGTCATTGCGGGGCTTCTCTATCCGGTCATGCCAAGGGCTTCCCAGGTCATGCAAAAACACCTGGGCATGACATCCGCAGACATCTGTCAGACATTAGAGGACCTCAGCGTTTGGGGGAATATGCAACCTGGGACAAAGCTTCCAAAAACGGTCACTCTTTTTCCGAGGGTCGAATTGGATAAACCGGAAGCAAAGGGCGGGGAAATAGCCCCTGCAAAGGAGACGTCAGATTCATTGAAACCAGAGATTTCTGTGCAAACCTTCCAGCAAATAGACCTTAGAGTTGCCACAGTGCTTCATGCCGAGCCTGTGCCAAGGTCCAAGAACCTATTGAAACTCAAAGTCGATGTTGGAGAAGAACGGACAGTCGTGGCAGGTATAGCAAAAAGTTACCACCCGGAGGATTTGATAGGAAAACAGGTGGTAATTGTCGCCAATCTTAAGCCCGTAAAACTCATGGGAATTCTTTCCCAAGGTATGGTCCTGACGGCTGCAGACAAAGGCGCCTGCAGGCTGGTCACCCTTGACGGCCCTTCTGAGCCGGGCACTCCGCTCAAGTAGCAAACCTTGGTCTAATTCAGAATAGACTTCCCCGTTCAAAGCATGAAATGCACTAAATAGCGTCTTTAAAGCCTTTGCCCGGCTTAAAGCGCACTGCATTACGGGCTTTGATCTTAATTTTCTCTCCTGTTGCAGGATTTACGCCTTTCCTGGCCTTACGGCGGACCTTGGCAAAGGTTCCGAAACCAACCAGTGTGATTTTTCCGTCCTTTTTCTTCAGGGCTTTCGTGACGCTGCCAATAAACGAGTTCAGGGCCTTGTTGGCCGCAGCCTTTGAGATGTTAGCATCCTTTGCCATCTGTCCAACCAAATCAGCCTTTGTCATAATGCCTTTCTCCTTTGTTGTAGTGAATATAATGCTCCTTGGAAGCTGTATGTAGTAATAAAAACAACTTTTCTGAAAAGTCAAGAAAATAGACTTATTTTTTTGGGGATAATTTCCTATAATCTCCAATATAGGAAACCAGCCTCATCAGCTTCTCTTTTGGAATAGAATGATTTGACATCCAGCAGAATGGGCATGTCCGCCCTGCTTATTCTTCTTATTTCTTCAAGATCAAACTCCTCAACATACTGCCGGTGTTTTACGGCGAGGACGATTGCATCATAGGGTTTATTGCCTTCTATGTCACGGGTAAGCTCCACATTGTATGCATGCCTTGCCTCGTCCTCGTAAGCATAGGGGTCGTTGACATACACATCAATATCGTATTCTCTTAATTCATTGTAAATATCTATCACCTTGGTATTGCGTATGTCGCTGATATTTTCCTTAAAGGTAAGCCCCAGTATCAAAACCTTGCTGCCCTTTACGGTCTTGCCGGCCCTTATCAGCATTCTGACCGCATTTTCTGCGACGTATTTGCCCATGTTGTCATTGATTCTTCTGCCAGCCAGAATAATCTGTGGACGATAGCCAACGGTTTCGGCCTTATGAGTTAAGTAATAAGGGTCAACTCCGATACAATGGCCCCCGACAAGGCCGGGTTCGAACCTCAAGAAGTTCCATTTGGTTCCGGCAGCTTCCAGGACCTCTTTAGTGCCTATCCCAAGCTTATTGAAGATAATGGAGAGCTCATTCATAAGAGCAATGTTGAGATCACGCTGGGTATTCTCAATAACCTTTGCCGCTTCAGCAGTCTTGATATTAGGAGCAAGATGCACACCGGCCGTAATAACAGAGCCGTAAATCTCAGCCAGAAAGTCACTGATTCCCGGGCTGTCACCGGATACAACCTTGACTATCTTGTCAATTGTGTGCTCCCTGTCGCCGGGATTGATTCTTTCGGGCGAGTATCCAACATTGAAATCCTTCTTCCATGAAAGCCCGCTTTCGGTTTCCAGGATCGGCACACAAATATCCTCGGTGACACCGGGGTATACAGTGGATTCGTACACAACCACTGCGCCTTGACTCAAATGTTTTCCAATCAGTTCAGTCGCTTTTTCAATGGCCTGAAGGTCAGGAGCTCGGTGTTTGTCAATCGGTGTTGGAACAGTTACGACAATAAGTTTACACCCAGAGATTATTTCGGCATTGTCCGTAAATTCAATATTGGACTTCTCAAGGGTTTCAGGGTCCACTTCATTTGTTCGATCCATGTGCTGTTTCAATTCCTCAATTCTATCGGGATTGATATCAAATCCAAGAACATCATATTTTTCAGCAAGTAGGACCGCCAGGGGAAGGCCAACGTAGCCAAGGCCGATTATGCAGATTTTTTCCTTTCCGTTTTCAAAGTCCGCCCGATTCAACATCTTGTTTCCTCCACAGGGTTTTGCGTTGTGTCAATAACCAAAGCCGGGTCCTCTGTGCCCGGATCTTTACTATTATCACGTGTTGTGGGCTCACGCAAGTTTTGTGGGGTCATTGTTCAAGGCAAATGCCAGGGCAGATTGTGCATGGCAGCAAACGAGCATGAAGATTCGGGACCTTCGTTTTCATATTTGTTTTACTGAAGTCATGATTGTGTTACGATAATACATTCCCCTGAAGGAGGGAAAACCACATGCGCTACGACACGGCACTTAGAGCGTACACGTCAAAGAGGATTGAAGAGATCGAGCGTGCGGACATTCTTGTCGGCATTCCGTGTTATTATAACCAAGAAACCATCACTCACGTTATCCAGATGGTCAGCCACGGCCTTTTTCGCCACTACAGGGATTTGCGGTCTGTTATCATGATCGCTGACGGCGGCTCTACCGATGACACCCGGGAGATGGTCAAGGATTTTGAGATCAAGCCGTGGCAGGAAAAGATCACCTCCATCTACCGGGGGCCTGCAGGGAAGGGTTCTGCCTTTCGATCCGTCTTTGAAACCGCAAAACGTCTAAAGGTCAAAGCCTGTATGGTTGTTGACTCGGACCTGCGCTCCATTACGAGCGATTGGGTAAAATATCTTCTTGAGCCGATTCTGGAAAATGACTACCAGTTCGTCTGCCCTGTGTATTCCCGGTACAAGTATGACGGAACTATTACAAATAATATCGTCTATAATCTGACCCGTGCTCTTTACGGGCTGCGCATCCGTCAGCCCATTGGCGGCGACTTCGCGTTTGTCGGCGACCTGGCGGCGTACTATATTGACCAGGATGTCTGGGACACGGATGTGGCCCGCTATGGCATTGACATTTGGATGACGACCAACGCGATTACCAACAACTTAAAGATCTGTCAGTCCAACCTGGGAGTAAAGATCCACGATGTCAAGGACCCTGCCGAGTCCCTTGGGCCTATGTTTCGTCAGGTGGTCCACACTCTTTTTGTCCTCATGGAGCACCATGAGGCCGAGTGGAAGGCTGTCAAAGGCAGCCGGACTGTACCCCTATTCGGACTTGAGAAAACCTTGGAACCGGAGCCTATTCAGATTGATTTTGACCGGCTGGTCAAAGAGTACAAAACCGGCTTTCGGCACTTCAAGGGTCTCTATAGGGATATCTTCTGCCCGGAATGTTTCGAGGAGCTCAAGAAATGCGCTTCCAAGGCCAAGACCAAGTTTATCATGCCCGCTAGAACCTGGGTCATGGTTCTCTACGAGACCGCAGCTACGTTCCATCGCTGGACCGACAACCGGACCCAACTGGTGAATCTGGTCACCCCCCTCTATCTTGGTCGTGTAGCATCCTTTGTCAACCAGACGAGAAAGATGACTTCCAGCCAGGCCGAAGAAGTGGTTGAGGAGCAGGCCCAGGTCTTTGAAGACTATAAGGATTATCTTGTCCGAGCTTGGGACGAGAGGCCGAAAAAAAGGCCCTGATGGTTGTTTTTGAGCGAGTCCTTATGGTTTTTGGCCTGCCGCGAGCATTCGATGGTTCATGAAGCCATAGTCTCCCGGCCTCTGGTGGGGGGAAAAATCGGTATGGAGCTTGACTTGCTCGAATCCTGCCTGTTCCAGGAGATCCCAAATGGCTCGGGACTCATAAAGACGGATGGCGTAAGTGCAGTCACGTACTACGCCTTTTTGTTTGCTGAGAACCATTTCACGTGCGTATAGCGTATTTCCTTCCATTTTGCGCTCTCGGCAGACCACGATATCCGCGCCAATCTCATGCCACGCGGTCGGGTTAAGGGAAGCCCTGACTTGCGCCCCGTCTGTTACGTCAATTAAAACCCAGCCACCGGAGTGAAGGACGCGCATGGCTTCGGCCACGATTTGCCTGTCAGCGCTGTGTTCCTGGACATAGCCCAGGGAATTTCCCATAATCAGCACGTCGTCAAAGCTGTCGGGCGTAAGCCCCGTGCTTCTCGCGTCGGCCCGGATGAATTTCATCTGATAGTTGCACTCGACGGCCCTTGTCCTGGCACAGTCAATCAGATAGAAAGAATAGTCCAGCAGGGTGCATCCCGCGAAGCCGCGGGCGCACAGTTCCAAGCTGTGACGGCCATTGCCGCCACACAGATCCAAGATCTCGTGTTCGGAACGGATCGGCAGAAGTTCGCAGATTAGGTCCACCTCACGGCGGGTGATTTCTTCGTTGCAGACCGAACGGGCGTCCGTGAGGAGATAAACCTCATCGAACATGGTCTTCCACCAATCAGGGGTCACCTCAAAGTTCATTCTTTACGGTGTCTAGTGATTGGTCCTGAAATCAAACAGCCCGTCTGAGGCAATGATTGCGGGCGAGCCGCCCCAGGGCTGCAGCCGGGCGATTTGAAGTTCTTCTTCCTCGATCTTTATGATGTCATCAAGTTCGCCGGCCTGCCACATCTTCTCCAGGGTCAGGCAATCCGACCACAGGTTAACGCCATAGGTTTCAAGGGCCTTGAGTTGGCGTGGGCTGATCAGCCTCGGCCTCAGGGCGATCTTGATCGGACCGAGCAGATAGGTAAAGTCGTGCTCCATGGCCATCCTTTTCTGCATTTCAACTACTTCGAGTGCATCTCCGTACGCCATTTCCAAAATGGCATCATTGATACGGTCCGCTGCCTCGCCAATGCCCATGTCCGAACGAATGACGGCCAGGGGCTGAACCCCTCCGCCACTGCCCACGTTTGTTGGCACCCAACCAAACCGGCCCAAGAATCCGTAAAGCCCTTCAGGTCCCATCAAGCAGCGGAAATCTGTCTGGAAGCGCTCCAGCGCTATTTCTTCCCTTGCGGAATTCAATGTGGGGATATCTTCGGCCCACAATTCAAGAGGGATTTTTTCCTGGACAATATAGTTTCCCTCCTTAAGAGCCAGACTCACCGCTTCATCGGCATCCTTATTGACCCGCCCAACCCGCACGCCTTTGCCGGAATAACCCCTTTCAGGCTTTAGCACCAGGTCGTCCCAGTGAGACCTGGTCCACTCGATCAGATCGTGGATCTCTTCGCCATTGGGACCATTGGTGCGGCGCGGATAGAACTGACGCGTCCAGGGGGTTCGTTCCACTATATCGGCGTGAAATCGGTTACCATGGGAAGTGGTGATGACTTCAAACATGCTCTTCACGTTAATGGGTTCGGTGCCACGAGGATTGATGACCCGTTTCTCTCGAACGGCCTGCAACAGGGGTGAGAGGTTTTGCTTACGGTGCAGGGCCAGCAGCACATCGGTGTTGAAATCCATGAAGATCACAGAAACGGGCTTACCCTGCCAGCAGACCTTTCCGTTTTTCGACTCGAGTTCATGGGGAGCCATCAACGCCCCGGAAATGCCATCGACGCCACTGAGGCGTTCGGCCAGATTTCTGTTTTCTGTCACACTTTCCAGGGTCTCTTCTTCGGCCACCACGGCAATCAACTTTGCATCGTTTCCATCACGAGACCTGTGGGCCTGAACCAGCATCTCCACAAACCTGTCTACCGGAAATAGCAACGGATGGTCAAAGTCCAGATCCACTTCAATTGGACGGATTTCATTGAGTCTAAGCCAGACTGCCTTGCCGATGATTTGGGTGATGCGTTGATAATCCCACCCGCCCGGGCTGCCGAGATTCCATTCAGAGTGATATCCACCAAATGCTTTCAATTACTTCTCCTCGTTCTATTTCCGTCATTCAGGCTCTGAAACCGCTTTTCAATGAGCTGAAAGGGAAGTTCGCCTCCTTCCAGGAGTTGTCTGTGAAACTGATCGCGACCCATTCTACTTTCATAGGTCCTTTTCAGTTGCATAATTTCATAACGGCCTAACGTGTAACACAATTGATAACCAGGGTTAAGTCCGAAATGGTCTATCTGGTGATGGGCCTCTTCAGGGGTGAATCCCGCTGTCGTCAGCAATCTTGTAGCATCTTCCCTGGTAAGCATGCCAGTGTTTAAACCAATATCGATTTGACATCGCGCGGCCCTCCACAGCCGTCGCTTGCAATCGACCAGGAATTCTATGGGAGTTTCAACATAGCCGTACTCGCTCAACAGCGATTCAGCGTAATAGGCCCAGCCTTCGTAGAAAAGGGGCGACTCAATTTGGCGTCGCACCGGATTCTCGAGGCTTCTTCGAACAGAATCCAACAAATGGTGGCCTGGAAAGGTTTCATGGGCGGCAAGGAATTTGTATTCGCGATGAAGGCGTTTTTTAAGGAGGTCTCCGGCTTCTTGACCCCTGTGCTGTGGCCGCCGGGTTGTCATGTAGAAGAAATCCTTTTCCCTGACATCTGTGCTAAAGGCAGCGCTAAAAGAAGCCGAGCCTCGGACAGACCGCAGATAAGCGGGTGTTTCACAAAGTTTCAAGGAGAGGTTCAATCCAACGTCCTTGAAACCGTGCTCGCGGAAAAACGAACCCAATCGGTCTATTTCATGTTGGTAGAGGGAGATGGTTTCCAGATTTTCAATATCTGACGGACAGTAGGTATGGTACAACTCCCTCCAGGATTTTCCGGGATCGATATTTGCTTGAAGCCTCTGCAGTTGCTCCAGGCTGTCCTGCCATTCTTCCTCGGCAATCTGAAATACCTCGGGCAGACTCCGGGCAGACAGAAAATGGTCTTTTAGTGTGGCTTCAAGGGCGGAAACAATGAACTGTCCGTTCGGAATAGGAGAAATGGCCCTCAGGAATCTGTCAAGGACATCCAGAGAGGAGCAGGATTTCTTCAATCCCTCTGTAAGGTGTCTGCCACTCCTGTCAGCGAAACCATTGCTGATTTCATTAAGATAGTCCTTACAGTCACCGATCATCTCCAGGCTGGCCTGGTGATATGCCTTTGGCACGCTGTCAATATTGTCAATGGCCTGTTGGAGTAGCCGGGGAATGGCTTGCAGGCGGGCCAACGCCCTTTCCGTCCGCTCCTCCGGCTCTGAGGCAGGCTTTGTCAAGGCGTGATCCAGTCCAATAAAGGCGATCTTCAAATAGAGCAAAGGATTGTGACGCCAGGACTCCTTTGTTTCCAGCTCTATTAGAATCCCTGCAATATTGGCCTTCAGCAGTGCAAGGTCCGTGAGCTTTTCCAGGTCATTCTCCTGAGTGGCCAGGAGATCGAATTCCCTTTGGATGTTTTTCAGAGTAAAGAGACATTCGTCGATAGCATCTGCATTGAGATCATCAACCTTGTCGTAATACCGGCTGGCGGCCTGGGCACGAGGAAGGAAGTGGAATTCGTCACTGGCACACATCACGGGAAAGCATTTGGCTAAGTAGTCAAAGTAGTGAATGGCCAAGTCGGCTTGAGGGTTTGTCACTAGGTCATGTCCATTGGCTGTAGGAGGTCGGTTTGAAATGTAGTCGATAACTTATCATTCCTGGAGAAATCTGTCAATTGCGTCAGAAGAGGCTCTCGAAAAGATGTCGGAGAATTCCGAGTTGTAATGCCCGGTTTCCCATGATAGAAAGCATGATTATCTGGCGGGCTGCCGAACGTGTAAGCAGGGCAACGCTTGACAGGGAAGACGGGCAATGCTCTATCGTTTTCTGGCCGATCTGGTCGTATTGGCACATTTTATCTTTGCTTTATTCTCAGTCTTCGGGGGGTTCTGTGTTCTCAAGTGGCGTCGCGTGGCATGGATACACGTCCCAGTTGCCCTGTGGGCTGTAACAATCGAATTTACCGGCTGGGGGTGCCCACTCACGCCGCTTGAGGATTGGCTACGTGTGAAAAGCGGAGCGACCGGTTACAATTTGGGGCTTGTTGAGCACTACATCCTTCCCTTGATTTATCCCTCTCCGCTCACACGAGGCTTGCAGATTGTTCTGGGGGCTATTGTCTTGAGTCTCAATGCAGTGCTTTATGCGTGGGTACTCCGGCTGGTAATCAGGAACAGGACTTAACCACTTTGTCAATCGGCCTACCAATTCGAAATACTCAGCGAAAATGAAATTCGTTTTAAGAGTATTGTGAAGGACTATGAGTTCGTTGACAAAAGGGTGGAAGCTTTTCGGGAACCCACATTTATTCGCCTTCGCCGGGATACCCTGCAGCGCACCGTCGCCCAACCTATGGCGTGTCGGCGACTTGCTGCAGGGATAAGTTGCCTTTATGTTTCATTCTATCGTAGCCCTGGTTAAGGGCCTCGACCGGTACCAGAATATTGCACACCAGTCTTATCAAGCCCAACTCGGGTGGGGAAAAAACTGGGGAAAGGGCCTTCAAAAAGTCAAAAGAACGGCTGGATCACAGGCACACCTCGGTCAAAGACCTACAACCTGTATGAGGGAGGCGTCCATGGCCAAATACATTTTGTACCTCTGTGTCCTCTTGCTGGTCGGATGCGCTACTTTCGAGGCATCGCAGCGCATGGAATTGTTTGACGACACATCGCTTGCTTACGAAAAAGCCCTTCGCTTTGGCGATTACCGGGTGGCAAACAAGTTCACAAGAAAGGAAGGAGCCGGACAACAAGACCCAGATTTCAACCATCTCAAAAACATAAGAGTGACCTCTTATGAATTGCTTGAAAGCACTTCGTCGCCAGATAACCTGAAGGTGGAATTGACCATGGAGATCAGGTACTTCCATGCAGATTACCTGGTAGTAAAAACCCTCATTGATGAACAACGATGGGAATATGACGCAACAGAAAAGCGCTGGCATCTGCACAGTGGCCTGCCTGATTTCAAGTGACTCAGGATCACCAAAGGAGAAACTATGAGCCAGACAAAAATCACAGTTTTATGCGAGAACACCGCAGGGGGGCCGATGGGGCTGATGGGAGAGCACGGCTTTTCCGCCCTTATTGAAAAAGACGGGCAAAAGATCCTCTTTGACACCGGCCAAGGCATGACGCTCGCCAATAACGCACAGGTATTGCGAATCAATTTGGCGGAAATCAAGACGGTTATCCTCAGTCATGGCCATTATGATCATACCGGAGGCCTGCCGGCTGTGCTCCATCCCTCTCGGGGGATGGAGGTCATCGCCCATCCGGACATTTTTGCCAGAAAGTATGCTGAACTGGACACGCCCGGTGGCAAGCGAAACATTTTCATCGGCATCAAGTACTCTCAAGACTATCTGGAGGGGACGCTGCAGGCCCGTTTCAAGTGGATACGGGAATTTGCCGAAATCGCGCCGGGGATCTTCTTTTCGGGGGAAGTACCCCAAAAGACCGATTTTGAACACCCGGACACCAGGCTCAAGGTCGAGCATGACGGTAAGATCACTGACGACCCACTGCTGGACGACATCAGCCTGTTGATCGAAACGGATCAGGGACCGGTTATTCTGCTTGGATGCGCCCATTCAGGGGTGGTGAATGTCATGAACCATTTTTCGGCCAAGACCGGACACAAGAAGTTCCACGCCCTGATCGGAGGCACACACCTGGGCTTTATGACCGGCCCTGGTCAGCAGTTGGAAAGGTCCATGGATGCCTTTGACGACTACAAAGTGGACCTCATTGCCGTCTCTCACTGCACCGGACAGGAAGCGGCCTCTGTGTGCTACAACAGATTCAAGGACCGGTTCGCCTTTGCCAGCGCCGGGTGGAGCAAAACGTTTTAACTGGCAGGAGTTTACTTGGTCTTACATGATATCTTTACCCGGGGTCTTGTCGAGCGACCCATTAATGGAAAGGGATCTTGAATTGAACTTGTGACAGCTTTCCAAACAGGTCTTACAAAGACATCTCTGGGGAAAGTGCAGGATAATATCCATTGATCTGGTGCCGCGTCTTTGGTCGGTTTATAGGCGATACAGCTTGCCATGGTTTTTACATTGACAAACCACGGTGGGCGCACTATTATTCAAAATATCGGTTCAATTACCGCCTTCCTGTTGACCCTTTGTCTTGTGAAGGAACGGGATCGAGTATAGAAATCAGGATCCCTATTTTTGGAACCCGCTTTAATCCCATCATGTGCCCCACCGATGTGATTTTTCAGCCCTTTCCAGATTTAACTCCTGAAACTGTACGAAAGCAGAAGAAAGGAGGATAATCGCTATGGAAGAAGGAATCGTTAAGTGGTTTAGTGACCGCAAAGGATTTGGTTTCATCGAGCGGGATGGAGATACGGATGTGTTTGTTCATCACTCCGCCATCAGCGGGTCTGGATTCAAGACACTTGATGAAGGCGACTCGGTGAGCTTTGAAGTTGAGCAGGGCGCTAAAGGCGCTGCAGCAAAAAACGTCGTTAGGCTCTAGTTGGAAACTGTTTGATCTTCATGGGCACTTCGTCAACCTTAGGCGAAGTGCCTTTTTCATTTTTAGCAAAGAACTAAGTTTAGACAGGTGCGTTGAAAGACGAGAATCTTGTCTTTCGTCCCGGGGCAACAGAGACAACAAACGTAGAACTGAAACCGTGGGAGGTTGCAGATGCCAAAAAAGTCAGGCCCCACGCCTCGGAAACGTCTCAAGGAAATCAAGCTTTTGGACAAGCGAAAAGCCAAAGAGGCTAGACGTATAGAGGCTAAAGAACGCAGGGGCAAAGTAAGGGTAAAAAATAGTGATGAAGATCCGGATATTGCAGGGATACGGCCTGGGCCTCAGCCCCTGCCAGAGCAGTGGGATGATCTAGGCGATGATGAATAAGCGTTAGTTTTCTTAGAGGAGGATTCCCATGAATATTTACGTAGGCAATTTGTCATTTGATGTCACCGAACAGGATTTGCGGGAGACTTTTGAAGCATTCGGAGAAGTCACATCTGTAAAAATCATTACAGACAAATACAGTGGCCAATCAAAAGGGTTCGGGTTTGTGGAGATGCCCAAAAAAGGAGACGGAGAATCCGCTATAAACAGTCTGAAGGACAAAGACTTGAAAGGACGAAAGCTTAACGTTAACGAAGCCCGCCCTCGTTCCAGCGGTGGTCGTCAAGGTGGAAGAGGCCCAGGAGGTGGAAGGCGGAGCGGAAAGGGACAAGGTGGTGGACGCTGGGATGGAGGGAGGCGTTCTTGGTAGGCGAGCCTTAGACATTAAAACCAGAACACTTGTATTCGCTTCGAAAAACCTGTGACAGGTACGGTTTTATCCATCTCGAAAAAAAGGAGAAGACCATGGCCAAATATTGGATCAATGATGAAGATGAAACTAAACTTTTGTCCAAGTATATGGTTAATGACAAACACTACGGGATGTGGGCAATACAGATCCAGGATAATAAACACGAATTCCATATCGGGGTAAATCCAGAATACTAATGTTGACAGGTTAGGCCAAGGAGGAAAAAAATGAAAAAAGACGACTTAGCGATGTTTGTTTCAGAGAAGGCAGGAGTTAGCCAAAAAGCTGCAGGAGAAATAATCAATGCCGTCCTTGAGGGTATTTCTTCTGCTTTAGAAAAGGGAGATTCTATTTCACTGATAGGTTTTGGGAGTTTCAAAATTGTTGAAAGATCCGCACGGGAAGGTCGCAACCCGAGAACAGGAGAAAAGCTCCACATATCGGCTTCCAAGGCTGTGAAATTCACTGCAGGAAGAACTTTAAAACAACGGGTTCAGTAAATCGACAACCAGAGGTCTAATGCATGGAGGGAGTTTCGGATGCAAGGCAAAAAACTATTTGT